>WBZR01000442.1_pt1 | contig 67225 bp, 49 predicted proteins | sample 5204231 | NCBI WGS metagenome assembly WBZR01 (sample SAMN12412403, study PRJNA552823) | activated sludge metagenome | isolation source: activated sludge from anammox sidestream of wastewater treatment plant... | place: USA: Virginia | collected 2017-08 | reverse complement strand
GAATAGGAAGTTGAAGGTTGGATGACAATGAGTGGTACTAAGCAATAACTTACTAAAGTTTCAGAGTTTGCAATTGTTTGAATATCAATGATTAAATCAAAATCAATCGTAACATCGTAATTTCCACCAACGAAAACAGAGAGTTTCTGGGTAAAATAAAATATATTTTTTAACATGTTGAATATCTGTATTTTGCATTAAAACAATTTTTGTATAGTGCTATATATCAGCACATTAAATTATTTCCGAAACTTTATTTAGTAATTAGTCGCTAAAGATAGATTTTTATTGGGTGTTTGAAGGAAAAATTTGTTGAAATTCTGGCTCAATGTACATCCAACTATTCAAAAATTAGTAACTATTCACCTGATAAGCATGAGTGCCAGTTTTCTTTTTTCTGCCACACCTATCCCGGCCGTACGGAAGAATACAGGAAATGGAATAAAAGAATTTCGTGTTTTTTGTGCCATTTCGTGGTTAAATATAATTTCCATTTCACAGATATTGATAGCAGATAAAGGTTAACGGCAATTTGATGTGGATAGTTACAAAAATTAAGGTCAAAGAAAATTCAACTGTAATTGATCAAAATTCTTCTTGACTGCCTTAATGTTAATTCTGATAAAGAATATTTAAAAAACAAGATGCTTAATTCGCTGGCATTTATCCCTAATACTCGTTGATGCTAATATCTTATCGCTTTATTTAAGTGGAGTAAATGGCAACAATGAATTAATTTTGGCCGATAAATCAAGCCTGATGAAAATTGTATTCTTCGGTACTACGGATTTTGCGGTGGCGTCACTGGATGCTTTGGTACAAGCTGGGCATAATGTGGTTGCCGTTGTCACCAACATCGACAAGCTGGGAGGCAGAGGCCGTAAAGAAATCATTGAATCCGCTGTAAGCAAATATGCTGTTCAGAATAGTCTTAAGGTATTAAAGCCCAAGGCGCTAAAAGGGCCGAAATTTTTGACCAAATTACAGGCATTGGAGGCGGATCTATTTGTCGTGGTCGCATTCCGTATGTTACCTGAACAAGTGTGGGACATGCCACCAATGGGCACAATCAATGTTCATGGCTCCTTATTACCGGCATATCGGGGTGCGGCGCCCATCAATTGGGCCATCATCAAGGGAGATAAGCTGACCGGAGTATCTGTGTTTTTCTTGGAAAAGACAATCGATACGGGAGGTGTTTTGCTCCAAAAGACGATTCCTATAAATGATGATGACACTTTTGGTTCCTTGTATCAAAAAATGAAACCGCTCGGTGGCGAAGCCTTATTGGAAGCATTGGCCATGATTGACTCCGGCAATTATTTGTCCGACAGACAGGACGAATCAAAGGTCAGCGCTGCACCCAAGCTGGACAAAATCAATACACATATCGATTTTTCAAGGTCTGCTACCGACATTATAAACCTATGTCGTGGCCTTGACCCCTACCCCGGTGCCTGGTTTATCTGGGAAGGCATTACGATAAAACTCTGGAAAGCGGAAAAAGCTGAAGATAAGTTAGCAGCGCGAGAATGGAAGAGCGATTTGAAGAATGTCCTGCTTATCGGATGTGAAGATGAGGCTATAAACGTTCTGGAACTTCAACCTGAAGGCAAGAAAAGGATGTCAATCAAGGAATATCTAAATGGAGCCGCAAATAAACTCAGAGGGTTGGAGGCCAAAGGGGATAAATTTATAAAGGCCTGACACGGAATACAAAATAAGTAACTATTTACCTAATAAGAAAGAGTTCGAGTTTTCTTTATTCTACCACGCCTGTCCCGGCCGTCCGGGGAAATAAACGAAATGACACGAGAGAATTTCGTGCTGTTTAGTGTCATTTCGTGGTAGAACACTGCCTTAGCTGGTATTCTTTGGTGGCTATGTGATAATATTCAACAGGTTATTGCTTGGTCTAACGAAAGATTTCAGGATTCTTCTTCCACCACGCCTGTCCCGGCCGTCCGGGGAAATATACAGTGCGATAGACACCTTTCGTGGTTCGCATTGCAATTTAGTGGTTAAATAAATATTTGGGGCCTTAGGTATTGATAAGCCGTAGATTATAGACAATTTGAGGTGAATAGTTACCTAAATAAAATATACCAATCCGAAAAGCATCCTGCCTGACAAGCAGAATAAACAGTAAAAATTTAAAATAAATCTTTTTGAGGCTCGGAAAAATGTGGCAAGGCTATAGCTACTTATTTGACCACAGGGTCGATCATCGTAACTGCCTTATAGACGCCGTAAATAATTTTCAGGACAAGATTCGATTCGGCATTATCATGCGATTCATTGTCGGCCAAGACTGAATTATTATACTCTTTCTGGGCTATATAAGCTTGGTATCCAGTATCATTCAACCCATAATATATCGTAAATATATACGCCGCCACAACAAAAAGTATCGTAAAGAGTAAATAACGCTTTTTCATATCAGCCTATCATTTTTACTAACAACGAATAAAGATACGAATTAGTTACAATCTCGGACACATTTTCCCGATTTATTAATATAGATCCATTTCCCATCATCAAAAACACGGGCTGTTCCCCCTTTAAAAGGTTTGGCTGCTTCATATTTGCAAGAGATCACTTCCTTGCCGGATTTGTTGATGTATCCAAACTTGCCATTTCTTTCCACACAGGCAAAGCCTTCAGAGAAATTATTGACCTGGCCGTAATCCAATGGTATGGCGACTTCACCTTTACTATTGATAAAGCCCCACTTGTTATTTTTCTCCACTCCGGCCAAGCCGTCATTGAAGGACCATGCATTGTCATACTGACAAGAGATCGCCTCCATGCCATTTTTGGACACAAAGCCCCATTTGCCGTTTTTCCTGACGCCTGCCAGGCCACCGGCGAAATCGGTAACCACATCATACTGGAATGGAACTATGACATTTCCTGATGTATTGATAAATCCCCATTTATTATCTTTTTTCACACCCGCCAATCCTTTTGAAAAGCCGAATATCTCATTGTATTTCGGTTTGATCACCTCTGTTCCCTGAGCATTGACAAAGCCCCATTTATCCTTTAACTTTACAGGCGCCATACCATTGCTAAAGCTGAGGATTTCCTCATACACAGGCTTTCGCACGACCTTACCATCTTTATTGATAAAACCAATCATGTTATTTTGTTTGAATGGCGCTATGTCGTTGAAGTAAGGCCCCAATAGCTCAATTTCCTCTTTATCGGCAATCTTTGCAGCTTCTTTGGCCTTTGCTTCTTCTTCCCGCTTTTTCTTCAAAGCCGCCATTTCTTCCAACTTGGCGAGTTTGGCTTTTTCCAATTCCTCCAAGCTCTGGCTTTGATCGGCCTGAATCACGGAATCTACGGTGGCCTGATCGCTCTGACTGACTTCCGGTGCGGCAGCGGGTTGAACATCAGCAGCCGGTTCTTGTGCCACTTTGCTTTCTTCTATTTGAGTAACCACTTCATCCGGAATGGTTTTGGCCTTGTTGAAGAACAAATAAGCTCCGACGGCCAATATTCCGATGACAAGGATCGTACCCAAAAATATCTTGATATAACCGGAAGAGTGTCCCGGCCATTCTTTCTCTTCTACAGGTAATGCCTGGGCCTGCTGTGGTACCGGTGTTTTGGTCTCCTTGACAACATGTATTGGCGTCACCATAGCGGTTGCAGTGGCAACGGCTCCCACTTCTGCTTCCTCTACCGATACCTTCTTCTCAGGTGCTTTCGCAACTACTTTCGCAGCTACTTTCGGCGGTTCAGCCAATGGTCCATCAGGAGTAACAGTATGCACAGCCAGTTTTTTGACGGCACCAGATTGGGGTTTGACATTCTTTTCCTTTTCCTTCTGTGTTTCTTTCTGCTTTGCTTTGGCTGATTCCCTGTCCTGATAATCCTTAAGCTGGATGACCGGCACTTTGTCAACAACGGGTTCGGCATCACCTCCGGCAACACCGATTCTTTCCCAGATAGCTTTTACCCTGTCGTCCAGATCTTTGTCCGATTCTTCCGATAAAGTGGCTTGGGCCTCGTTTGATTCTATGGCGGCATCTTTCTGTTCAGGAAGGTCATTAATGACGGGAACAGCAACTGTTTTTGATTCTGGAAGCATCGAGTCAACCGATGTACCGTTTTCGGTGACTTTTGTCTCACTGACATTTCCACCTGCAGGTTTATCCGCTTTTGAAGTATTTTGATCAGGAAGATTCTCAGGCGCTACATGATGTGTGATGGTTGATTCGATTGCTTCATTGCCGGTTGAAACGGGCGTTTGTTCTTCATCAAAAGCTTTTTGGGCTTTTGAAAATACGGAAGAAAATTTCGCTGAAAGATCACCTTCGATTTCCTGCATAAGTCGATCGACATCCGCAGATCGCTCATGTGGATTCTTGGATGTTGCAGCCTGAATGATACTGTTGATCTGAACCGAAGCATTGTCGATGAAAGGCAGCGGTTGATTCAAAATGCGTAGCCTGATTTCATTGGCATCCGCAAATTCTGCGTCATAGGGCAATTTGCCGGAAAGAAGGGTATATAGGGTAACTCCGAGAGAATATATGTCAGACAAGCCTGAAATAGGCCCCATATGCTGAATCTGCTCAGGACTCAAATAAAGTAGATCATCCGGTTCAACATCCTCAGGGAACAATTCGCTCTCAAAGTAACCGCCTTTAAAGTCGCATATTTTAAGCTTACCCATCGGGTTAATGATGAAGTTGCCGGGTTTAAGGAGTCCGTGTACCACGCCTGATCGGTGAGCCTGACTAAGCCCAGGCAGAATATTGATCAACCATTCGACAATCTGTTTTTCGGGGATGGTACCGAAGTTCTCAATATAGTCCTTCATGTTGTAACCATCGACGTATTCCATCATGATCTGATAGGTTCCCTCCACATCGTCATGGATCAGGTCGATGACCTTACGTACGGAAGGATGCCTGATCTGCATACCCACCTTTGCTTCCCGTATCAATTGATCCTGAAAGAATTTATTCTTTTCGTACGCTGGCTTCAACACTTTGATGGCGACCTTTTTGCCTGAATCAAGCTCCATGCAAAAGACTCGTGTATATTTACCTTGTCCCAGCTGAATGATGTTATAGTTTTGATGTTTGATCACGTTGTTCATATTAAAAGGGTAATCCAATATTATTCTTTTAAAGATCCGTCACTGCACTTGATGATTCGTCCGGGAAACTGTTCGATGATGCGGTAGTCATGAGTCGCAAATAAAACGGCGGTACCATTCGTACAAAGGCTCTGTAATAGTCTTACAATCTCGTCGGAAGTCTCCGGATCCAGATTGCCGGTCGGCTCATCAGCAATAATCAATTGAGGATGGTTCAGTAAAGCACGGGCGATCGCCACCCTTTGCTGCTCACCACCCGATAGTTCGTGGACGTTTTTATGGCCTATAAAGGGCAATCCAACCGATGTCAAAACTTCATCAACCCGTTTCTTCATCGCCGATTTATCCTTCCAGGATGTGGCTCTTAGTACATAAAGCAGATTTTCCTCTACATTTCTATCATGTAACAGGTTAAAATCCTGGAAAACCATGCCAATTCTTCTGCGTAAATACGGAATTTGCTTCAAGCGTAAAGCGGTCAAATCATAATCAACTACCCTGCCCTTTCCGGCCTTCAGAGGCAATTCACCGTAAATAGTCTTTAGAAAACTGGATTTCCCTGATCCCGTCTTGCCTATGAGATAACAAAACTCTCCCGGATAGATACTAACTCCCACATCGTTAAGTATCATAAACCGGCTTTGATATATATCGGCACCTTCAAATGCCACCAATGGATCAGCCATACTTATCCTGATTACCTAGTTCTTCTTAATAAAGCCCAAAAGTAAACAAATTAATTATTATCTAATATGTTTTTTAACACTTTTTTTTATATATACATAATTGCTGTTCAGTGGAATTATAAATTCAATAAATTATAAAGTGGGGAAAAAAGGGTTGAAATACCTGAATCAAAAAGCTGTCTTATATTAAAAAGAATTTACATAACATCGCAAATAAAATATACAGTGTTGAATTCCAACTAATTATAATACAATACGTCATTGATCAATTTATAATCAATGGCGTTTAGTTAAGAGAATATTTGTTGGCACCATTTTCAGAGCTTTGGCTGCACCGTTTGAACTTCGCTGTTTGATTTAATTCAATCAAGCCTTTCCACTCAAACTAGTGTTAAGTTAAAAGTGAATAGAGAAAAGAGAATAGTGGCGAATAGTTGATTTTCAGTAATATATGTTTTTGTGATGCGACATTTTTCGATTTACTTAACACTAGTAACTGTCTCCCCACCCCTCTTTGGGATCTCCGACTCCGTAATGTTGCTTAATTATTTGAAATCAAAAAGGCGCTGCCAATCAAACGAACATAAGTCAATCAAACTATTTAGCCGTTCAGGCTTGCATTCCTACCAATTCAGTTTAATTAACCACATTGAATCCATAATCATAAAGCCGAGTCTTTACTTGAATCCGGCTCAACTATAGGAGACGCCAAACAGTATAAAGCAGCGTTTAAATTGCAAAAAATTCTTTGGGCAAATAGACTTAACGCAGTGAATCAGCTGAAATCGTTATATCCCCTATATCCAGGATCCGAATTCCATCAGTTTCTGAATTTTCCTTGTCGGAAATAGCTTTAATAGCAATCGTAGAATTTCTCAACGTGCTATGGTCCAAAGGTATTCCGGCATAAATATCTTTAGAATGAAGGAAGGTCAATCCAATGACTCCGCATAAAATCATCAATAACGCAGGTACAAACTCTTTCATGTTTACGGGATTATTTGTATAACAATATTTTATGTATTAAATATTTTGAATAATCATATTATTCTGAATTACAAAGATATACACGTTATATTTAATTTTAATATTATTTGAATGCAATGCTAATTTTTTTTGAGGAAAAAATGCATATTTATTTTATTTAATATATTTTAAACTGAATATTAACATCTTCTGAAAATATATTTTAAATATGATTTAATTTTCCATATAATTTTTAACTAATGCAGTGTAAGTATCCCATCTTCACCCAATATTCATAGCACATTGTACAATTTAAATTCAGAAGAAATTAGCGTCAACTATTCATCAAATGAGAATGAGTGCCATTTTTTTACCACGCCTGTCCAGGCCATCCGGGGAAATCCATGGCACGAAAAGCTTCTCGTGATATATAGTGCAATTTTGTGGTTAAATACAAATTCCTGTTCGCAGATATTGATAGCGCATATAAGGTCCAAATTGAGGTGGAGTGTATTAAAAATTGTCCAGATAATAAAATGCAAGCATTATCTTGAGGTTAGTTCTGTGCAGTACCGGCCTTGTAAAATTTAGCGGATGAGGCAATGAATAGCCAAAAAATAGCGAAGAGTTATACAGCATAACGCAGTGGCGCCTTATATACCGAGCGTTCAGTTTCTTGAGCTGTTCATTGCCGTAACATCATTATACTAGAGTTCCAGGATTACAGAGCCTTGATTTTTTGGCACCTTTGCATCAAGTATTTGCGGTCTGCCAACCGAACGTCATAAACAGATAACTACCACGAGTGCTATAGGCACGATCTTTTGGTAGAACCTTGTTCAAAGCCGTTATATGAGCTCCGTAGGTGCGACCTTATAAATTTTACGTGTTGATTATCAGCGTCTTGCAATTTGATATATAGTAGGCAAAAGTACAAATAATATATATTTAATGTTGATTATCAAATAAATATAGCTATTCTTTGGTATCCTATTCGTTTAAAGATTTCCCATTCCTTTAAAAATTGATGAAAAGTCCAATTCGCTATACACACTCGATGCAAATAGTTACAATCAGTACTGAATTTTTTCTTAACTTTATCCAATTAAATCATAGCTTATGAAAAAGTTTTTATTCGGTTTCCTTTTAATTACATCTATCATTTCAAATGCTTACAGTCAGCCCTATGCCGAGGGTTGTGACGGCATCAGGTATGCATTCCAGATATTCAACGATGTCTCCAAAACGACTGTCAAATACGCAACCAGCACTCCTGAGAACAAGGACTTGTTTGTAGATATCTATCAACCGGCCAATGATCAGGTAACAAAACGTCCACTCATTATATTTGCACATGGTGGAAGCTTCATCGCCGGTGACAAATCAGATATGGAGCCATTCTGCACATTCTGGTCACAACGCGGTTTCGTGACTGCATCCTTACAGTACCGCCTTTTTGCCGGCTTCCCGACCAAGGCAGCCATGTTTGATGCTGCTGTCAAGGCTGTTTCCGACATGAAGGGAGCATATCGTTACTTCAAATCTGATGCTGCCAAGCTGAATCTTTACAATATCGATACGACAAAAATATTCATCGGCGGACTGTCTGCCGGTGCCATAACAGCCCTTCACGCAGCCTACATGGATGAAGGTGACGCCATAGCCTCGGATGCATTGACCACTATCATTGCGAATGGCGGATTTCACGGCAATACCGGTGATGCTGAAAATCTGAGCCACAATGACCGGGATATCTTCGGTGTGTTTAACATGTCTGGAGCTGTATTTACCAAAGGACTTCTTGATACAGATGAACCATTTCTCATGAGTTTTCAGGGAGACAATGACGATGTAGTGCCGATCGACAGCAATAGTGTATTCTTTGGGCTGGCTTATCTTTACGGGTCAAGGACAATCCACAAAGAGGCGGATGCCATCGGTCTGCCTAATACGCTGACAGTGGCGCCCGGTGGTGGTCATACTGATATTTATACCAGCCCCACCTTTGCCGGAGATCTCGCCAAATATATTTACAACAGCGTTACACTCTTTTATCCGAAATTGTGTGGCACAAGCCTAAGCACTAAATATACCAATAGGCCAGCCTTGAATGTAAAGGCTTACCCGAATCCGGCAGAGAATAGCCTGTACGTGGAAGCCGACGAAAAGGTGGATGAAGTCTGGCTGATCGATATGCGGGGGGAAGTGGTCAAAAGACAGAAAATTAATGATTCTGTCACCGAAATAAATACAGGAGAACTACATTCAGGAAATTATATTTTACTGCCCATCAAGGATAATAAAGCCTATAAAAGCCTGATGTTCCAAATAGTAAGGTAAATCGGGAGCTGATCCAAGCGCATCTCTTGCCTTATCACCGAAAAAGAAGAAATGAATTATGACTTCACTTCTTCTTTTTCGTTTTCTTTTTATTCTTCTCCCAGAACTTCCAGTTGACCTCTTTTTTCTTGGCCGGTACTATGATATAGCGGAGAGAAAGGGCTGACTGGCTGTCAAAGATATGCTCGCCTCCAACAATATTAATCGCCGGCTTATAGTCAAAAGATGCCAACACCCGCCCAAAGCGCATCTCCAGTCCGCCGATGGCCGATACACCGACACTATTTTTTCTGCCGTTGCGATCCTTTGCGTCGTACAAGCCAACATGGGGACCTGCACCGAAATAAAAATTCAATCCTTTAAAAACCAATTTCTGATGCTGCTCAAACAAGACACTGATTGTAGTCTGATCATTGAAAAAACCTTTTTGTATAATGCCTTCCAAGGTCGAATTTTCCAACACAAGTTGCTGAACTGTAACCCCAAATTCAGTACCAATCCTGATACCGGCAGCTGTCCTGTATTTCTGGGCATGAGCTCCGGTAAATACCAATATATACAACAAAACCGCAAAAAGTAATCTCATTTTGTATTTTTGTTTTGCAAGATTAAAAAGATATTCAGATTTAAAACGCATAGCATATCAAATAATAATATATTGAATTTGTTGACTCAGCTTAAATATTTCCTAAAGTTTTACCGCAGCGCCACTACGCTATTCAATGTACATTCCAAGTGGGTGTACGGTTTGGTCGATTTCATATTCAACAATAAAATACCGACAGAACAAGCTCTGGAATATGATTCCATCCGTAAAAAATTGTTGAACGATCATAGAGAAATAGACAACCATGATCTGGGAGCCGGCAGCCTTAAAAACAAGGCAAAGGGCGAAATAGAAATAAGTAGAATAGCTTCGATATCAATGTCGGGCAAGAGGAAGCTAAAATGGCTTTACAATATGGCAGAATACTCCAAGCCTGATATTACTGTCGAATTAGGCACCTCCTTGGGACTATCTGCCGCCCACTTAGCTGCACATTCACGGAAAGTCCTGACAATAGAGGGCAATCCGGCCATTGCTTCTGTCGCGCGAGAAACCTTCAAAGAACTGGGTTGTAACAATGCTGACTGTCTCATCGGGAGTTTTGACGATCTATTGCCCGGTCTTCTGGCAAATGAAAAACCTGATTTAATCTATCTCGATGGCAATCATACCTATCAGGCTACCATGCAATATTTCAGCCTTATACTTGAGAAAACACCTGATCACAGGCCTGTATTGATCTTCGACGATATCTACTGGTCGGAGGGAATGGTCAAAGCCTGGGAAAAAATCAAGGCCAATCCTGAAGTCCGACTCACAATCGACTTATACCACTTCGGTCTCGTCGTGTTTGATGAAGATATCATCGCCCCGAGACATTACACCCTCGTTCCTTATATTTGGAAGCCGTGGCATATAGGGTTCAGGCCGGTTAGGTGAAAACAAGGAAGAAATAATCGGCGAGGCAAGCTAATTTTGTCTTGTCCCGCACGATATTTTGGTACATTTTGTTAAAAAGCCCAATTTAAGCTCCGTAGGTACGACCTTTTAAACGGATCATCCAAATTTTGATAATACAATAATGCCTTCATTGGCAAAATAATATTTTGAAATTAAAAAAATTATAACGTTATCGATTGGGTCGAGAGCGATTGGGAGGCAAATAAAATATCGTGTGGAATAAAATCCACTTCACACCTTTTAATTCAATGCCTTAATATCTGTATTATTTTTCGCATATTTTACATTTTAGTATTTTAATAAATAATTATTCTGCTATATTATAATAATGCAAATTATTTGTAGTATATTTGTTTCACTTTGCTAACTTTATCAAAATTACGCATTATGAAGAATCTATCTATCTATCTATCTATCTATCTATCTGTTTAGTAAGTATTAACAAGAGTTTCGCACAATTGAATTGCTCAATACAGGAAGCAGGAGTGCTCCATGAATGTAATTTTACTGATGAATGTGTCAATATATTATGCTTCGATGATTGTAACAATTTGACTGTAAAAGATGATTACCAATCTGAAGTTCCTTTTCATTTTGATGGTGTCGGTTACTGCGAGTCTCCTGATGTTGTTGAGGTTAGTCCGGGGAATAATGCCATTGGTTTACTCTCATCAACCGTTGTCAACGGAGTATTGCAAGGAGAAACCTTTATAGCAAGACTGAACAATACTCCGTTTGATAACTGCAAACTAACACTAAAGTTCGATACGAAGGAGTGTATTTGGGGCCTGGGCTCACCCCCGCCTGTTCCGTCAGGACCAAGGATCGTTGAAGTATGGGGCAGTTCTGTATTGCCCTGTCGTTGGGATGACAGATCTGTACCTTATGCTTGTGATGGTGTAAATATCTATTGCGCAAATGGGGACAACTACAGACCTGTATGCCTCGGTTCTGCTGTTGTGACTGCTACAAATACAACACATACTATTCCAATATTGACAGCATCATTGCCGATTGAGTTAAATTATTTGATTTTTGTTTTCAAAGAAAACCCGACTTGTGTGGAATTGGACAATTTCAGCCTGATTCCCGACTGTGCTGTTGAAACCGGATTTACCTACAATGATGATATATGCAATGAAATTATTTTCACTCCCAATGCCAGTGGGACAAGGTTATCACATAGTTGGGATTTTGGAGACGGTGGGACGAGCACACTGGACAATCCGACACATTCTTTTGCATCGAATGGCACCTATAATGTAACGCACACGGTCGTGGACAATTGTGGAAACAGTCATGCAGAGACTATGACCGTCAGGGTGTTGTGCTGTGCCGAACCCGGCACAGAAGCCATCGTCATCGATGGGACAGTCAGCCCCATCAACCTGAGTACATTGATCGGCTCCGTATTGCCTACGGGTTCTTTATCAAGCTCCGATATCTACCTGAGGGGAAACCTCAACATCGACGTCAGCTATTCCTTCAATGCTTGCCACTGGATATGCGAGCCGGCCTCGGAGATAAGAATCCAATCACAAGCTTTCACTAATTTTGTCAGTTGTAACTTTATTAGTTGTGAAAAAATGTGGAAAGGTATCGTAGTAAAAAGTGGTGGGTATCTGGTTTTCAGAAGTTGTACCGAAAGTGATGCCCAATATGGCATCTCTCTGGAAAACAATAGTGGTCTCTCGTGTACGGATAATATTTTTGACAGATGTTTTGTAGGGATTTATTCATCAGGATTCGGTTCTTTAAAAACAATTACCAATTATATTGATGGAAACACCTTTTCTTGTACAGGGTTATTGAAGCCTCCGTATAGCGGCCAGTCCTACTACCCCTCGTCGTTTGCATATCCAGGCATCCCACCACGGATTACATTTGCCGGTCTGTGGATGAATGATGTCTCCTCCGGCAACTATGGTTTACTGTTCCGCTCCGGAAATACCTTTACAGGGATACGTAATGGCATCATTGCCCGTGGGGGAGGATTTTCGGCAGTCAACAATAGCTTTACCAATCTGAAAGGGAATAATAATAACGGAGGCATTTATGACCTGTCAGGAATAGGGATAGACAATTCCTATACACTCAATACTGTAATATACAACAACAAAGCTAAGAATGTATATAGGGGGCTTAGAAATTCCTATTCGACTAACGCCACCATTAACATAACCAACAATAATATCCAGACCGATCCGGCAATTTGGGGCGTGGCTATTGAATCCGGTTGGGGCAACAATAACCTGTTCGATATCAATGATAATAGGCTCAAAAGTAATAATGGCATTCGCCTGTATGGCTCATCGCTCAGCCAGGCTGCCATAATGCGCAACTCAATCGACAATGATGGTTATTTATATTCCGTTCAGCTAGACGGTGATGCGATATATTTTTCCAATCTAACCCCAACCGTTGATATCGCCGTGACCGGCAATGCTGTATCTATTCTCAATCATTACTTCAACGGTTTTTATGCTCAGAACAGCTCAGGGATAAGGTTTGAAGACAATGAGATGTTCAGTAATCATAAGGAATTTGGCGCATTTGCATATATGGGTAATTGTTCCTACTCCGACTTTAATACCAATAGATTTGCTTCTTCTATGGCTACACTGGCCAATAACGGTCACGGATTTTATATTAGTCAGTCATCAGGAATTAGTCTATGTTGCAATACAATAGACCGCACTGAGTTAGGCATCACGGCCTATGGTAGCTGCCCGAGCACTTCGCTTAAGAGTAATATCGTGAATGACTGCGCAGGAATTAGCATTTGGCTGTATGAAGGTGTCATAGGCCTTCAAGACCATGAAGGCAACCTATGGCTGGGCAATAATACTCAAGGCAATATTACTACGATGTTTAGTAATCCAGGAGCAATCGCAGCAGGTTCACAGTTTAAGGTCAACCTGTCACAGAATGCTAACTTTGAGCCGGACTGGGTACCACCGATAGTAGCGGGTATATGGTTTGTTAACGATCCTTTGATTTTAGATACGCTGTGTGGAGAAAAACGCTGTTCTGCGAATAAAAAATACCGGGATGATGGCTTGGAAGTAAGAAATTGTCAGGAGGCGAATTCCCCATACATCGATATAGCCAATGGCATTGCACTGGAGAGCGTGTATGAGGATCAGTATAGGTGGTCATCACAGCTCTACCTGTATGGACTGCTAAGCCGGGATGGCCTGCCAGGATGGCAGGAGTGCCCGGAATTAGTGGAGTTTTACCAGAATCCTCCGGATCATATCGCGGCATACTATTCCGTAGAGAATAAATTGCGTGAGCTAAAATATAATCCGGAATACCTCGCCGGCCAGGTCGCCGAAAGGCAGGAAAATATTGTGTCGATCAATAGCGCTATCCACGACCTGTATGCGCAATACCCGGATACATCAGGTATATATCCTTATCAGAATCAAGTAACAGAACTGACTTCAGCTCTCACAACTGAAATGGAAAACCTTGGTCAACTCAATAATGAGCTGTTGGATGTAATAGACGAACGCGCATCAGTCATAATGGAGGAAGCCATGGTTCTTGAAGAATCTTTGGGATTTCACAATGAAAATAAGACAATCTATTACTATCTGGCCAAACTGGTCAAAGACGGTCCTGAATCGTTACCAGACGATGCCTGGCAGGAGATCAGGACTATCGCACATCTGTGCCCGCTGGCTTATGGCAGTCCAGTTCAGCAGGCACGCGGTATGCTGATGGATTACCTTGGAGAATCGGTATCTACGTCGGATGAAGAGCTGTGTGGCGGGGAGATGCAGCATAGGAAAGCCAGGGAAATGATTACAACAGAACGACCCTCGCTACTCTCTTTGTTCCCCAATCCTACTACAGGAAGTTGGCAGATAAGATTTGGAAAAGGTGATTCGGGATCTTATTCTTTGATAGTCAGGGATAAATTGGGCATGGTCTGTATTTCAAAAATCATACAAGCCGGTGATCCTCACGCTGTGATGGATATGACTCGTTATCCTGCCGGAATTTATTTTGTAGAAATAATCGGTGCTGATAATCAAAGTTGTCATGAGAAACTGATTTTAGTAAGATAATAATACACTTGTATGATCTCCTTCTCAAGGCTTCTTTTGAATATATGGATGGTCTTCTTTTTAACGCAATTATTAGCCCAGAAAGAAGACCATCAATGGTTGTTTGGTTGTACAGGGGCGACGCCTCCTTTTTATGATATCAATGGGAATCCGGATACTACATTTGGTGTGACAGTAATGGACTTTAATTATGATCCCCCTGTATTACGGACCTCCCTGTATTTACTTCCACGCTTTAGCGGGTGTAATGCGAGTGTGTGCAATAGCGATGGCCAGGTATTGTGTTATACCAACGGCATGCAGATCTATAGCGGACGAGCGGGATACATCATAGAAGATACGATTGCTTATGGCCAGTATTGGGAAGATAGTAAAGGGAAAGACAATGACGGAAATATGATATCGTATGGTTCAGTATTTGTGGATGCTTCATTAATATTGCCAGCGCCGGAGAGGGAGAATATTTATTACGTATTTTACACATTATGGGATAATACCCCATTAAGTATCTATGATATCCATGCACGTTATTTATATTGCGCGGAGGTGGATATGGATCCCGCTTTTGGTCTCGGCAGGCTGATATATAAGGACCGCGTATTGGTGAGTGATTCTCTGTTTATACAAGATTCACTTGCCATATCCGGATTGGCAGCGTGTCGTCATGCCAACGGTCGGGATTGGTGGTTAGTGATGCCTGCCAAATACCAGAATCGCTATTATACCTTCTTAATGGATCCGTCTGGCATTCATCTGAAGGGTGTGCAGGAGTCGGGCGAGCGGGCAGCTATGGAGGTGGGTCAGGTGAGCTTTTCCCCGGATGGCAAGCGATTGGCAGCTAACAGTTTAGTGAATACTTCCAATGACGGCTCGAAGGTGATTTTTTTCGACTTTGACCGGCGTAACGGGAAGCTAACCAACCCGCGGAGTCAGCGTTTCCAAGCGGGGTATGGTGTCAGCAACGGGCTTGCCTTTTCGCCCGACAGCCGTTACGTATATGTGAGCAATGATCAGTATATCTACCAGTATGACTTCTACAACCCTGATGTGATCGGCTCGCGCACTACGGTAGCCACCTACGACTGGTATCTGTATATATATCCTGGCACATCGGTGGGGTTTCCGGTCTCGCTGGGCTGGATGGGTCTGGCTCCTGATGGCCGTATCTATGTGAGTGCCGGCTCGGGCTCCAATCGAAAGATGGGGGTAATCCATTACCCTAATGAACGGTGGGAAAAGTGTGATGTGCGCCAGCACAGCCTGCATATCACGACCAATTATTTTCGTACGATGCCCAACTATCCCAATTACCGACTGGGACCATGGGACGGGAGCTACTGCGACACCCTCGGCTTAGACAACAACCCTATCGCCAAATTCCGCTATGAGCAGGACACCATGGACTATCTCAAGGTTAGGTTTACGGACCTGAGTTACTTCCGCCCGGAGAGTTGGCATTGGGACTTCGGGGATGGGACGACCATTACTGGGACGACCGCTATAGAGCGATATCCATATCATACCTTTCCACACAACGGTACTTATGAGGTCTGTCTCACCGTAAGCAATGAGAATAGCAGCAATACGGCGTGCAGGACACTTACTTTTGGCACTGCATCCACTACTACAACCGAAGTCAAAGATATTGATGTCAATCTATATCCCAATCCTGTCAAGGACCAGCTCAATCTGACTATATATGACTATCTTCCACAGAAAGGCATGATACAAATGTTTGACGCAAGAGGAAACAAAGTGCTGTCCACTCGGGTATATCATGGATGGAACAATGTGGATATGACAAGGTTACTGCCGGGAGTGTATGTGTACAACATCGTGGATAAGGGAGTGGTATTGAAAAGTGGCAAGGTGGTGAAGGGGGAGTAATGAAAAATGCTGGAGCGGAGCGGAAGTCCTCTGCGACGGAGGAGTCAGAGGGAAGGAATTAAGAAATGAATAATGCTGGAGCGGGAGAGGAAGTCCTGGGAGACGGAGGAGTTTCAGGGAAAATTGAAAAACTTAACGCTTGCGATTTTAGCTTCACTCTATGATTTAAGAAAAACCAAATAGACGTTCGCCCATTAAACGCTTGATAACGCATTAAAATTCCAAATAGGTAGATAACTAATACCTAAGAACTCAATTCTGACCAGACTCTCGAACAGGTTACCTAAAATTTCACTCTATATTTTGCAGGATTTTCTGAAAAGCTAAATCCAACTATTGTTAAGTAAATCGAAAAATGTCGCATCAGAAAACATATATTACTGAAAATCAACTATTCGCCACTCTCTATTCACTTTTAACTTAACACTAGCCATCATAGTTGGATATTCGGGTATTAATCTTCTACCTACTTCATGATAACGACTCACAGCCCCAATTAGGTAGTTGGCTAATATCTAAAAGGTCAGGGTTAACAGGTCTTTCAGACAAGAAAATAAAAATTGAACTCTATATTTCTCAAGATATTTTATGAGACAAAATACTAATGGTCATCAGCATTGCAATTTCGGGTATTAATCATCAACCTACTTCAAGAGAAGGCACAAAATCTCAATTCTTAAAATACACAAGAAAAATCAGCAAACCGTCAAGTAAACAATCGCGTAGCTGAATCGAGCACTTTCCGGCACAAAAAGCATCACCTTATCCCCTTTTTCCAATTTTTTGGACGAGGTCAGTCCCTGCAGCATGGCATAGGCCGAAGCAGCTCCAATATTGCCGATATCAGGCAGGTTGATAAACCATTTGCTTTCCGGAATATCAAGGCCCGCCTTTTCAAATTCTTCCACAATCTTTTTCCAAAAGAACACAGAAGAAAGATGCGGCAAGAAGTAAGTCACCTCCGAAGCATCCAACTTTCGTTTTTCCAGTACACTTTTCAAGAATTTGACGCCATAAGGCACGACATTTTCACCCAATGCCCTGACATCCTGCTTATAAGAGAATACACTTCTCCTACCCCATTCAGCCACGTCCATCTCACCAAAAGGTTTCAAGGTGGCACTGCCATTGCGGTCTGCCCCAAGATACATACAAGTGTCCAGCTGATCAGCGTAAGAGCCTATTTCGATCCATTCTATCTTAAAATTGATATTATCCGCTTGCGGCTCATTGCGCAGCAGAAATGCGCCGGCACCATCGGAGAGCATCCAGCGTAGGAAATCCTTTTCGAAGGCAAGAATGGGGTTTTCCTCAAGCGCTTTCAAATCCTCCATTTCCACATCGAATTTCTTCCCCTGCAGATATTGAGATACCCGCTCACTCCCCGTTGATACAGCTGTATTGGCCTCACCGGTCAAAATAGCATAATAGGCGTATTTCAGTGCCTGCATCCCGGTACAACAAGCTCCGGCAGCACTTATGATATCCACTGCAGGTGCATCCAACTCTCCATGTACCATCGATGCCAGTGACGGAAGCAACATATCGGGACTGGAGGTCCCACAAGCCAGTACTTCCATGTTCTTTTGAGGAAAGTCCTTGTCAAAAAGGCCTTCTACCGCCTTGGCCACCATTTCAGCGTTGGAATATTTGAAATTTCCATTTGAATCCAGGGCGTAGTATCTTTTTTTGATACCATTACTGCGAAGTATGATGGCACGAGAGCGAGAAGGCTTGCCTCCTGCATAGCCGAGTACTTGCTCCATGTCTTCATTGGAAATGGGGCTGTTCGGCAAAAAAGTACTGATACGTGTTATATATACTTCGTTAAAATTGGACATTGTTACAAATTACTGGGCACTTCACTTTAAAAGCTCAAAATTAGCAATTTTTCAGTCAGGGTATAATAAATACTTTTTCCTCACCTCTTTGAAGGCTGAAAGGTCAGCTTGCCAGCTTTCTCTGATCTGGGCTTCCGTCCATCCTGCAAGCACCTGTTTGCGGAATTTATCTGTTCCCATCAATTTATCGATGAAATTATTTTTCAGGAAAAAATTCGATTTATCCTTATACGTTGCATAAGCTCCAAGCAGATAGGAAAGATTGATCCGACTTTCCTTCACTACATCCTTTTCATTTAATTTACTCAGGTCATAACCTCTGCACTTCTTGCCTTCCAAAAAAGGTTTCAACGCTCCCGGCTTGGGTTGAGGTGTAAAATAATAATCACCGTTTCCGGCCTGAGGGCTTCCATAAACCTGAAATTGCTTGTCCGTGCCACGACCTACACTGAAATTAGTACCCTCAAACAGGCATAGAGACGGATATAAAAGCACGGAAAGTTGATTGGGCAGATTCGGTGACGGCCTGACAAGGAGCGTGTACTGCAAATGATGATTGTAATTATGGCAGGGCACGACCTTCAGCCTGCATCTTACCCCGCCTGCAAGCATATCCTCCCCATTCATCATTGCGGCCAACTCTCCAAGTGTCATACCATGTACAACAGGAATCCTGATGGCTCCTACAAATGAAGAAAAAACAGAATCGAGTACAGGCCCATCCACATAATGACCATTGGGATTGGGTCGATCAAGGACCAACAAGGACACATTGTTATCGGCACACGCCTCCATAAGGTATTTCAAGGTGGAGAGATACGTATAGAACCTCGCCCCTACATCCTGAATATCGAAAAGTATGACATCGATATCCTTCAAATCATCCTTATTAGGCGCTTTCTTCTGTCCGTAAATAGAGACGATGGGTATCCCGGTCTTCTTATCCTTTCCATCCGGAATATCTGCTCCGGCATCTGCATCACCGCGAAATCCGTGCTCCGGCGCAAAAATGACCTTCACCTTAATTCCATGCTCAACCAATACATCTACAAGTGATTTGCCTCCGACTGTTGAGGTCTGATTGACAAGCAGCCCGACTCTTGCCCTTTCCAACACCGGCAAATACTTGTCCATCTGATCGGCTCCGGTGTAGAGCGGCAAACCATCCATATTGCCCGCTGCCTCAATTTGTACGGATCGGTCAATCGGCATTGGCTTCTCCCGGTTACAAGCCGGCCAGATAAACAAGCCCACAAGCAAAAAAATTGTTTCGATGGACATTTGAATAATCTTTTATTTAAATTTAAGTATAAACATGCTATCAAAAGGATGGTTGTTCGCGTCCATCCCTGGTCAGGATGCCTGCTTGCTTCTCAATAAGGCTGTTTCTGCCAGAAGTAACAACAAGGCCGCAACCAATAAGTATCGCCATAAAGAGAGGCCGGTATCTTCCTCGCGTATGATAGAGGCCAGGTTGGCTTGCGCCCGCTGATCCCACACTTTAATATGATCACTTTCATAGGATTTAAGTTGTTCCTGAGTCAAAAAGTCCATCCTGCTCTCCTTCCTGTCATAATTGAATGCATATAGACCGGCATTTTCAAGCGAGTAAATACCCGGGAGAATGCTTTCCTTTCCGGTATTGATCAAGGTTTTACGTCCCTTACGCAATTGTTCTGGAATGAAAGTCTGAGGCCCGGTAAATTTCATGACGGCATCCTGCCCTTCCTTTGTCTGATTGACTTCAAAACTTTCGTTCCTCCCGATGGTAAATGCCAGTTGTTTACGTATATTGCTAAATCCGGCCTTGAACAGGAAAGGAACCAGCACTTCACCATTCTTCACAAAATCGCTGTATTCAGGATCCAAAGGTGCAGCGCAAAGGAAGATCTGACCTCCATTGCGTGGGTAACGAACAAGGAAAGCCTTTCCACTACGATAGCTCAGCAGTGGGATCGCCCCCTTGGAAGAACGCACATTGATATCGATGTTTCTTTGGCTGACAGGCAATTTCAATTGATTGGTCCTTCCTTCAAAAACATTGGTAAACACATAATCCTTTGTATCGATACTGCTCACCTGCTGAGTAGCGACATTCATCTGACCGCTGGTTCCCAACGAAAAAGTACTGGAAAGTTGACTGATGGCGGTTTGTGACTGAATGCCCGGAAATATCGCCAGATTGGCACCACCTGCCAGCGCCTTGGTAAGTTCATCCAACAGGCCAGAAGTAACGTTCTTCACTTCATTGATGATGATCAGCGAATAATCACCAAAGCGACTGTAGTTGACCCGTGTTATCTCTTCATTGGTCACTTCAAACAGTCCCGAAGCCTGTAAGGCAGATGACAAGTATCGGTTTTGATTGCCGTCGTTGATGACGAGGACGCGGATTTTACCGACTGCATTCCATGTTAAAAAATAATTGTCATCGAAGGTAATAGGTGCGTCATTGATTACCAATTCGGCAGATTGAAATCCTGACTTGGTGGTGAGTACCGATACCGTATCAACATATCCTTTCCCGCCAGCCAATTCAACGATAGGCAACGGTTTGGCACTTCCGTTAAATTTCAAAACAGGCTTTAGGGTGTTGAATGCACTCCCGTCATTCTTAATCTTGTATATGAGGCGATCAGCCACACCGGGTACAGAGACCTGATCCTTGAAATATACCGTGTCGATATATACATTGGCCATAGAGGTCGAACTGACAGGTACCAGATTTACCATGATACCCGTATCTCTAATGGCTGCAAGGTCAGAAGCGTCTTTCTGAAAATCACTGATAAAATAAGCATTGTGCTTCCCGCTACCTGTCAACTTAAAACCTTGCTGCATTGCCCGGAATATCGTACTCATAGACTTAAACTGGGGGGAAATAATTTTCTCATCGATGCTTGTGATGGCTTCATCTTTATTCATCCATGATTGTCGGAAACCCTCATTGTCATTGGTAATCACCTGGAATTTATCATCCGGGCCGAATCCATTGACGATTTGACGAGCTGTTTCCTTTCCCTGCTCCAATAAGTTCCCATCAGAGGCTTTATTGCCCATGGAAAAGCTATTGTCGAGATAAATCACTGAATAGTTGGTACCTTGCTGAACCTTTCCATTAGTTTCAAAATACGGCTGGGCAAAGGCAAAAACCAATGCCAGAACAGCAAGACATCTGGCAGCAAGCACCAACCAACGGTTGATTTTTCTTCGACTATTGGAAGCTTGTTGGATGGAACGCAGAAAGGCAACGTTGGAGAAGAATACCTTCTTATACCTTCTGAAATTGAAAAGATGTATAAGGATCGGTATGGCTATAGCCAACGAAGCAATCAGGAAAGTTGGGAACAAGAAATGCATCGCCAAAAGTATGATATTATATGTATATGGTATAATCTATTTAGTAACGTATAACAATCGTTTATATGGTATATTTGTTCAAAATTGAGGATAATATGGAAGAATGGATCAATGGCATAGGCGTTACAATGATTTTGCTGGCCTTTGTTTTGCTTACATTAAAGAAACTGAGCACTGACAGTATTGTATATAAATTGCTGAATTTTATAGGTGCCGGCCTCGCATGCATCGGAGCCTGGATGGTCGGGGTAAAAGCATTTGTCATATTGGAGGCCACCTGGAGTCTGGTCGCTTTGTATTCAATCCTAAAAAAATAGAAATATTCAGGTAACATTTTATCTATCTTTTATATAAATGAAATCAATTTTTCGACCTTTATTTTAAAAGCAAATATTGAATCGATGCAATTATTCGAATAAATGTCCTCAAAACTTCCGTCAGAATAGATTAAAAAACATTCAATTTCCCTTATCAAATTAATGCTTGAAAATTACGCGATAATTTTTTATATATGAATCTTATTCATTTATATAAAATTGTTATCCCCATAATTAAGCATAATAATACAATATAATATCTTAATTACAGCCCAAAATACGCGTCATTTGGGCAAATATTTGTAGTGAAATATCTACATCATTTCAAATTAATAAATTAATAAATATAAAATGTATTGTAGTTATATGAACATATTATATTGTATATCATAACATTATGATTACTTATTGAGCAACCCATAACAATAAATTTAATTTGATTTTTTTATAAATATCCAAATTTTTCTATAACTGATTTCACTTATAGTGCCAAATGACTAATATTTTTTATATTTATATTGTCATATATGTTGAAATATTTCTACAAAATGTACGATTCCTTAAATTTTTTCTTTCATGCCATATTATCTTTGTCACAACGATTGAAATTTTTTTTTGACACACACTATTTAATTTTCAATTTCTGTTGTTGTAAAAAAATCTGCCAATAACAGAGAGAAACCTTAGAGAACTACAAAGCGTATTTTATAATACGTTCGTTCAGTAATTCCCTATTGTCTTTTTTGATTATTTATAGTGTGTGCCGAAAAATTTAAATAAACGCGACACACACTATGAATTTTATTCTTTCCTCCACGGTTTTTGCTGTAATAAAACGGTAACGCCTGCTCTCTGTGCAAAACAGGGAGTATCCGCGAGTGACAGGTAACTACATGGTCTGTGTGTTTGATTGTGAGATTTTTATTTCAATTAAACCATATTTAACTATGAAGTATTTTATCATTTTTTTGTTTTTATTTGGATTTTTCCAAGTGGGAACAAGTCAGAATGCGGAGGAATACTTTTCTTACCTGCAAGGTTTGGAAAACTCCGGACAACATTCGAAGGCGGAATACTTGAAAGGGATCTACAAAAATCTTATCCCTACCATGTATTTCGAGAATGGAGAGCTAAAAACCTATGGCCCTCCACTCCCCCAAAGATTGCTTACCAATAATCGTGATGTTTATCTCGGAGAGAAAGCGATTGCTGCCAATTACGACATGTCAAATGTCGAAATTATCATTATCAAGTATAAGGAAGGCGACCCAATCGGCCAACTCAACCTGGATCCCGCGTTTGTGCAAAGCCTTACTGCGCTTAAGTACATCGTCTTTGTTACGGCATACGATGTCCAGATCAGCAAATTCGATGAAATTGTACCCCAGCTTCCTTCCAATGTGAAGAGGCTGGTAAGAATTTCATTCGAAGAATAATATTAAGCTTTAAAATTTTGGTAACAATGAAAAATATAATATACAAATCAGAACTAGTCAATAGTCTGGGGAAATTATCCATTATAATTTTCCTGGCATTTGCTTTTGGTATAAAAAGTAATGCCCAGTTGGTTGTTCCATTTGCCAAAAATCCTGACCAGATATTCAGTGTCAAGGGAGATTACACGATGTTCGGCAACACGCTGCTCATCAAATCCCCATATACTGTAGATGGCCAGAATGGTAATAACGACATGATGTATGTCGATATTGACAGCGACGTCAATACGTGGAACTCATCCTCCGCGGATTTCGATTTTGCCGTTGAGCCGGGTGTCAATCCCAATTGTACACAAATCCTATATGCAGGTCTGTATTGGACAGGTCGTGCCAACAATGGAGGTAGTAATGCTGGGACCACCGTGGACGCCACAAGATTCTATAATGGCAATTTGGAAACAAGAACATTCACAAAAAATCAGATTAAACTGAAATATGGTACCGATTCTTATCAGAATGTCACCGGTACCTTCATAGCTAACCCACCTTCTGACTATTATCAGATATATTCCTGCTATGCCGATGTAACAGGTTATGTACAATCAAAAGGTGCAGGTACTTATACCGTAGCTGATATGGCTTTGGTACAAGGTAATGCTGATGGTGTTGGTTACTTTGGTTGCTGGTCCATGGTAGTTGTCTATCAGAACGGTAAGATGAAGACCAAGAATATCGCCATCTTCCAGGGACACGCATTCAACTCCACCAACAACATCGTGGATATTCCGATCGTGGGATTCCAGGCTGTACAAAGTGGAGATGTCAATGTAAAATTAGGCTTTATGGCCGGTGAAGGTGACCGCGACCTGATCGGTGATTATGCTAAAATTCAGGAATTGAATACACCTAACTTCAAAAGCCTTTCACACAGCGGAAATACAACAAACAACTTTTTCAACTCATCCATCAACACGGGAGGAAACGCAAGGAATCCGAACTATACCAACAACTATGGTATTGACGTTGCAATGTTCTATCTTGACAACGGAAATGACAGCGACCCAAATACGCCAGCGGTCAACAGCGTTATAGGCAATGGACAGACCAGTACCATTATCAGGGTCGGAACGACTAGTGATATCTATACGATGTCAGTGTTGGTCTTTGGTGTAGATGCATATCAACCGGAGACCGATGAGGTCATCAAATTGACAGAAATCAATGGCAATCCGGCTACAGCTCCTTATTCATGTACGCCGGGTCAAGAATTGACTTATTGCGTCGATATTAAAAACGTAGGAACAGAACCGGTTAAGGACTATACGCTTTCCGTACCAGTCCCAACCAATGCCGATTTCGTTACAAACAGCGTTTCGGTAACATTGAATCCATTGGTAGGAACGCCAAACACACCTAAACCGGTGTACAACCCTACGACCAGATCTCTGGAATGGGACTTTGGCAACCTGCCTCTTCCGGCTGACCCGAATACGGTACTTGCCAGCTTCTGTTTCAAACTGAAGGCAACGACCAACTGTCTTCTGTTGAGTAATAGCTGCGGTCAGGACATTCCTGTCACAGGTTACTCCAATGGTACGGGTGTAATTACCGATGCCCATATCGTCAATCAGAAATTTATCCTGGGCTACGTCAATTCAGGTGAGTGTTCCAACGAAAAAATCAACGGTAACCTCGTAGCTCATATAAATGGTGCAGCATACGTTGTCGCAAACTGTGACGCGAATCTGCAGGATGGAGTATTGGATCTAGAAATCGTCCAAAATGCGGCAGGTTATCCGGTTGCTAACGTGACACCATATTTCCCTCCGGGAACTAAATTCTATTCGGCGTATCCCGTCGTATCTGGAACAATTGAATATAATGCGAGCAATCCATTCCCGGCAGTGGATGGAACAGTCAAGACATACTGGGCTGTACCTCCGGGACCGAATGCCTGCCCGATCAAAATCATCTTGACTTGTGTAAACAATTGTTCTTTTTCAGTCAATTGTGGCAACCAGCCTTCCGGAAATTATGACTGTTCACGTCCTATTCCGGCAGCTGTAACAACACTGTCCAAATTCAATTCTACATTTGGGGCGTCTCAGGGACAAAATCCGTGTTACACTATCAAGATGAAAGTCATTGAAGATCCTAATTTCAATGCTTGTACCTCCCTTGAGTATGTCCGTACTTATCGTATCTATCAGGATAACAACAATAATAATCAATATGACACCGGTGAACAATTTGTTGACTGTGTCAAGTCGTATGTATGGTTGAGAGACCAAACAAAACCACATTACTCTTGCGATCCGGATACACCTGTACTAATAGGTTGTAGAACAAGTGGACCAACAGCACAAGATGCCATTACTGCAGCGGGTTATTCAGATAACTGTACAGCTACCGACCAGCTGACTATCGTGGCTACACCATTGGATATAACCACCAATGTGGCTTGTTACAAAATTCAAAACTGGAAAGTAGAGGCAACTGACCTGTGTGGTAATTATGCTTCAGTAATAGTTCAGGTCAAGTGGACTACAGATACTCAGGCACCTGCCTTCGATGATCCAAATGACAAAACAATCGATCTGGGATGTAACCCTACAGCACCTAATGCAACAAAAGCAAAAAGTGATGCAGGCAATGCTACAGACAACTGTGGTACTCCTACCATTACTGCAACAGGAGGTAGTACATCCGGCTCTTGTAGTAAGACTCAGGTATGGACTGTCAAAGCAACCGATGCTTGTGGTAATGTGACCTCAAAGAAAATCACCTATACTTGGAAGAGCGATACACAAAAACCGACTTTCTCCAATTGTAAGTCAGGTCAAATCATAGCCACCAACGGTGCCTTGCCACCAACTGCAGCTGACGCTATAGCTATGGTAGGAACAATTTCAGACAACTGTACCGCCTATGCTAATTTAATCATTACTGCTACAGGCGGTAACATTGAAAGTTCAGGTGGAGACGGTTGTAAATACACTCAAATGTGGACAGTTACAGCTACAGATGAGTGCGGCAACAAAATGACCTGTACATTCGGTTTGACATGGGGCTCAGATACGGAATCTCCTGTATTTAGCAATTGTCCTTCCGCAGCAATACAGCTTGGTTGTAACCCTACAAAACCAACCGCAAACGATGCGATTGCCAATGCTGGTACAGTAACCGACAATTCAGGTGGATTTATCCAACTTACCGCAACAGGAGGCGCTATAACCAGCTCACCGAACAACTCTTGTACCAAGAATCAGATATTTACTGTGACTGCAACAGATGCTTGTGGTAACAGTGCTGAATGTAAGGTGACGTTTACCTGGAAAGAAGATACACAAGGACCTACCTTCGGAACAAATCCTCCACCAGAAGGAGTTCAACTCGGATGTCTTGGACAGGGAGGTGCAACAGAAGCACAAGCGATCGCGGCTGTCGGACCAATCACTGACAACTGCTCAAGTGGTAATTTGACCATATCTGCTGTAGGCGGTGCAATATCAGGTGAATGTAATAAAACCCAGGATTGGACTGTAACAGCGAAAGATGATTGTAACAATATCTCCACTAAAGTCGTTACCCTGAAATGGACTTTCGACGACCAAAATCCTGTATTTGAAAATTGTCCTACAGGTGATATTGACCTGGGTTGTAATCCGGTAAATCTGCCAACAGCAGCTTGGATTCAGGATCTGGTAAATATACTCCCTGACAATTGTGGCCAAGTAACAAAAGAAATCGTTGCGGGACCAATCACAGGTACTTGTAACAAAAAACAAACGTTTACAGTAACTGCAAAAGACAATTGTAACAACGTTGCAACATGTAGTGTAACATACAAGTGGAAAGATGATAAGGAACCACCTACCTTCTCCAACTGCCCAACTATTCCAATATTGCTTCCTACCGGATTAAATCCGACAGAAGAAATGGCTATTACAGCAGTAGGAGTCATCCACGACAACTGTACCCAGAATGTTGTAGTGACCACAACTTATACTGAGGAAAATGGATTCTGTGGTGTTATCAAGAAGTTTAAGGTAAAAGCAACTGACGCATGTGGAAATGCAGACTCTTGTCTGGTACAGTATGTAACAGAAGGAAACACTGAACCTCCGGTATTCACCTTCCCTCCTACAGGCCCGATAGACTTGGGATGTAATCCTCCAACCAGCAATCTGCCTACAACTCAAAAGGCGATCCAGGATGCTGGAGAGGTGACAGATGATGTAAGAGTAGAATCAGTAACAGCTACAGCAGGCCCGATATTAGGTACTTGTCTGAAAACACAGAAGTTTACCGTTCAAGCCGCTGATGACTGTGGTAATGTAACTACAATATACGTAACCTATTTCTGGCGAGTAGATACTGAAAAACCGGTATTCCCGGCTTGTCCTTCCGCACCGTTTGAAGTGCCGAATATCAATGATGTCACTGATGCACTTGCAAAAGAAAAGGCCGGAACTCCAACCGACAATTGTGGTGTAATGAACATCACTACTTCAAAAATTCAAGTAGCAGGACCTTGTGGACCGACTGTAGTATATACAGTTACTGCGACTGATACTTGTGGCAATAGCTCAAGTTGCGTGATAAGTTTCAAAACGCACGATGGCAAGAATCCTCCGGTGTTCGAATCATGTCCTAAAAATCCATTTGATCTGGGATGTAACCCTAAGACATTGCCTACAACAGGTTCTGTAGCAGAGGGTGCCGGAACAGTTACAGATGATGGCGAGGTAGTGGCTATCAATGTCACTCCGGGTGAAATCACAGGAGAAGACTGTAACAAGTCTCAGATTTTCACAGTAACTGCTGTTGACGATTGCGGTAATGAATCTCATTGCTACATGACCTATATCTGGACAATCGATACCATCAAACCTGTATTTACCAATATTCCAAGAAGCGAAATCGACCTGGGATGTAATCCAACCGTGATGCCTTCACAGCAAATGATTACTGACAGTATCCATATAGCTGACAATTGCGAAATAGGTTCCTTCACAGCTATCGGTGGACCTATCACAGGAGATGACTGCAAGAAAATGCAGGAATGGACACTAACGGCTGTTGATAAGTGCGGTAACACAGCTGACACAACCCTCACTTTCACTTGGAGAATAGATGTTGTGCCTCCTGTGATTACGTGCCCGGTTTATAACGGCTCAGCACAATGTTCTGATGATACACCACTTGCTTATAATAACCTGGCTGAATTCCTGGCCGCTGGTGGAACTGCTTCCGACAATTGTACGTCACCAACCAATCTGCAGTTCAGGAAGCTTAGCGATCAAATGAGCGGAGATTGCTCAACCGGAGTACATGTAACCAGAATTTACGAAGTGGAAGATGAATGTGGTAATAAGGCTCAGTGTACCCAAACTATCAATATCATTGACAACACGCCTCCTACTATCGTTTCAGGCCCTCCAACCAAGGTTGTAGCTTGTGCTTTTCAGGTTCCTGCTCATGATAATTCACAGGTAGTTGCAACCGACAATTGTTCAAATGTAACAATTTCGTTTGTCGGAGACCAAATTAGTAATAAGACTTGTGCCAACAAGTACAAGATTACCAGAACCTATAGAGCCACTGATGAGTGTGATAATCATAGTGATTTTGTACAGTTAATATATGTAAATGATACCATTCCGCCTACTATCGTTACACCACCGGCTATTACCGGACTACAGTGTAACAACGAAGTTCCTGCTCCATACAGCACAATTGCGGAATTTGTCAATGCAGGTGGAACTATAAGTGATAACTGTACAGGTGGTGATGACAATATATTGACATTGACTTATGTTAGTGAATCAATTAATTCAGGAAACTGTGCCAATAGCTATGTTATCACAAGAATATACAAGGCAACTGATGCTTGTGGAAATCATTCCACTGCAACTCAGACCATCACAGTGTCCGACAATACCAAGCCACTGATCACGCCTCCGGGCCCAATAACTGTGGCTTGTGCTTCTGATGTTCCGGCACCGAATGTTAATTCTGTGACTGTTTCAGATAATTGTTCAACTAATAGCGCTATTACTGTGACTTTTGTCAGCGATGACATTTCCAATCAGACTTGCGCTAATAAATACACTGTTACCAGAACATACAAGGCAACTGATGAATGTGGTAACTACGCTACTGCTACACAAATCATTACTGTAAATGATAATGTACCTCCTGTTGTTGTAAATCCTCCACCGGTTAATGGCGGCGAATGTGCAACTCAGGCTCCGGCACCATTTACTACAATTTCACAAATAATTGAGGCAGGAGGTCAGGTTTCTGATAACTGTTCACCTAATTCCAAGTTGACTTTGACTCTTTTGAGCAATAATACAACCGGTGATTGTGGTACAGGAATCAGTGTCAACCGTGTATATGAGGTAAAAGATGAGTGCGATAATAAGACGACATTTACTCAGGTGTTGTATATTATCGACAATACTCCTCCAACTATCGTATCCGGCCCACAGACACCATTGAATATCTCTTGTGCTTCGGATGTACCGATGCCAAATATCAACCTGATAGTAGCAACAGACAATTGTTCCAATGTGACTGTTACGTTTGTTGGTGATGTCGTAAGCAATCAGACTTGTCTGAACAAGTTTAAGATTACCAGAACTTACAGGGTTGTAGATGCATGTGGTAACCATACGGATTATATCCAGATCATCAATGTAAATGATGTTACTCCGCCTGTTATGACACCGCCTAATCCGATTACCGGCATCCAGTGTGGTGACCAGGTCCCTGCACCGTATGCAACCATCGTTGAATATACCAATGCCGGCGGAACAATAAGCGACAATTGTAATGCTCAAGGAAACATAATCACACTTTCATTCGTGGGAGATGAAATCGTTCCTGGTAATTGTGCCAATAGCTTCACAATAATCAGAACCTATAAGGCTACTGATATCTGTGGTAACTATTCCACCATGCAACAGACAATAGTTGTAACAGACAATACCAAGCCGCTCATTACTCCTCCGGGAGCGATCACAGTAACTTGTGCATCGGATGTACCGGCCCCAGATACGAACTTGGTAATTGCTTCCGACAATTGTTCCAGTGCTTCTGCAGTATCTGTTACATTCGTGAGTGATGTGATAACCAATCAGATATGTGCAAACAAATACACCATCACCAGAACCTATAAGGCTACTGATGAATGTGGCAACTTTGCAACAGCAACACAGACGATAACAGTATTTGACAACATACCTCCGGTAATCATACCTCCGGCTGATGTTACAGGCATACAATGTGCCAGCGATATCCCTGCTCCATTCGTAAATGCAGAACAGTTTGTTGCTGCTGGAGGCCAGGTATCCGATAATTGCGAAGGTGGCGTTGTCGTAGTAATGATTCAGGAAAGTATCGTTGCAGGTGATTGCGTCAATCAATACGACCTGATCAGAACTTATAAGGCTACTGACGTTTGTGGCAATACATCCATTGCTACTCACCAGATCCACGTCTTTGACAATACTCCACCGCAAATAACCATTCCTGCGGATCTGACAGTATCTTGTGCTGAAGACGTACCACCTGTCAATACCAACAGTGTGATCGCTACTGACAATTGTTCAGGAGTGGTGACAGTGACTGCTGATGACGATGTGGTTACAGGTCAGACATGTATAAATAGGTTTGTAATAAGCAGAACCTATACTGCAACCGATATTTGTGGAAATTCAACTTCCGCAACTCAGACCATCACAGTATTTGATGAGATTCCTCCGGTAATGACTGTTCCTGCAGATCTGAATGTTATCTGCGCAACCGATGTTCCGGCTCCAAATATTTCTTTGGTGACTGCTTCCGATAACTGTGTGGGTGATGTAACTATCACACATGTAAGTGATGTAATCATCAATCAGGAATGTCTTAACAAGTTTACTGTACAACGAACTTATAAGGCAACCGATGTATGCGGTAACTTCACTACAAAAGTTCAGCTGATCAATGTCAATGATAATGTACCGCCTTCCATCACTGCACCTGATGATCTTTTAGTGTCTTGTTCAGAAGATGTACCGGCACCGAATATCAATCAGGTTGTAGCATCTGACAACTGTCAGGGTGAGGTAACCATTACACATGTAGGTGATGTCATTACTGAACAGACATGTGCAAATCAGTACACAATCGAGCGTACATATCAGGCTACGGATGCATGTGGAAACACTTCAACCGATGTACAATACATCGAAGTGAAGGATTTGATTCCTCCTACAATCGCATGTCCTCCAACACTTACATTCCAGTGTGCTTCTGAAGTGCCTACACCGAATACAAGTGGTGTATCAGCTACAGATAACTGTGAAGGTGATGTCTTGATTACATGGTCTGGCGATGAAATAGTCGATCAGACATGTACCAACAGATTCACAGTACACAGAACATACAGAGCTACTGATGCATGTGGAAACTATTCAGAATGCGTACAAGACATCATAGTAAACGATGATACTCCACCGGTTATCAGCATAAATAATCCATATTTTGCAGGTGTGCCTAATGGTGGAAGCATTTCTATCCAATGTAGAGCTATGGAACCGGGATGGGAATTGCCAACCTTGTTGCAGAGCGAAGTGTCTGCTACTGACAACTGTGGTGCTGTAACATTCGTTTTGGATAAGACTGTTTCTGATGGCGAATGTAAGACAGATGGTTACTTCAAGAAGGTTCATATCAAAATAACAGCCGTGGATCTTTGTAACAATCAGGCTACACACGAATTCGACATCCTGATAGTTGACGAGATACCTCCTGTATTTACTGTCGTTCCACCGGATGCTACCATGTCTTGCGTTAATTCTGACCTCACTTATGAAGTAAAGGCAGAAGACGAATGTGAATGTGCAGACATCACTTACGCAGACCAGATAGTCAATGGTGCATGTGCAGGAACTTATACAATCTACAGAACTTATACAGCTAAGGACTGCTGCGGCAATATGTCAACCTACACTCAGAAAATCAATGTAGTTGATGATACACCGCCACAGATAATACCTGAAGATCGCAAATTGGCATCCATCAAAAACGGCGATGTGGTAACTACATATTGCGGTAGTGATGAGTTCCCAACCTGGTTGAACAAGCCGGTTAATCAATTGATCAGTGCTGTGGATCTTTGCTCATCCAATCCTAAGCTTGGTCTAAAGATAACTGAGGAAAATCAGGATGCTTGCTGGTTGTACGGATATTCCAAGCAATATACCGTATTGTTCACTGCAACCGATGCTTGTGGAAATCAGGGCGAATTGAAATTCTACATCCAGGTGAAAGATACTACAGCACCGGAAGTAATGTATCTTAACGAATTTATTTGTGAAGATGACAATGCCTTCCCGGTAGTATTTGACAACTGTTCTTCATTGACTTATGAATCTACAGATATTCCGGTAACCGGTGAATGTGATGGAAGCAACAACTTCATCAGAGTCTGGACTATCTCAGATGCATGCCAGAATACAATCTACGCAACTCAATATGTTGTGAAGAATGACCATAAGGCTCCTGTTATTCATATGATCAATCCTATGTTCTCGGGACATCTGAGCGGCGATATCGTTTCGATGGATTGTGAAGATTGGAATAATGTGTCCAAGGAAGAAGCCATGACCTGGGTTGAGGCAGAAGACAAGTGTGATTACATTACTCTTGATTTCAACAGCAGATTGATCAATGGTAACTGTCTTACTGACGGATTCAAATCAATGTATGAATATACCTGGACTGCAGCCGACTATTGTGGTAATCAATCAACCTATGTATTGTTTGTACAGTTGACTGATAATACACCTCCGGTATTCAACACTTCTCTGACTACAGTCAATGTAGATTGTGAGAACTCAATACCGGTTGTCAAAGCATCAGACAATTGCTCAGATGTTACGTTGACTGTCAACCGTACCAAGTACGAATTGGGTTGTCCAAACAACTTTACACTGGATGAAGTCTATACAGCAACCGACGCTTGTGGCAACGTTGCTACATTCTCAAGAGTAGTCAATGTCATAGACACTGTAGGCCCGATCATCTACGTTCCGGATGCAATCTGTGAAACAGATCTGGGATCACAGAATGTTGTTGCATTTGATTACTGTACAGGCAAGCCGTCACATGTCAGCGTAAGTACTGATCACAACATTGTAAATTGTAATGGATCAAGCTATTATACCATCACTTACTCATCAACCGACTATTGTGGCAACACCACAAATAAGGTACAGAAGGTAATTGTTGAGGATAATACTCCACCTGTATTATCATTCTCTTATGACATGCAGAATCAATACAATATCGTGGATAATACAATCTATGCTGGTTGCGACAACTTTGAGGATATCGTCAAATTGATCGACAAATCTGATGCTGTAGTTGTATCCGATGAGTGTGGAAATATCATCACACCTGTGTTTACAGAGAGTGAAGGTAATACACAATGCGAGGGTGGTTATATTACTAAGGAGCATTTCTTCAGATGGACTGCAACTGATGCGTGTGGTAACGCTGCTGATCTTGATCTGAAAGTTATACTTCAGGCACTGGAAACATATGACTTTAGCTTTATCCCTGCGGATACTACAGTTTACTGTAACGAAGTGGTTGCACTTCCAACCGTTCTTCCAGAGCTTAAATGTACTGAGGCTAGTCTGACCAGCTCAATACACCACGGGCAATCTTCACCGGATGGTTCATATATCGAAGAAAGAACCTTCACATACACCAACTTGTGTGGAGATCAGACCAGCTATACTCAGATAGTCAACCACTCATTCAACTCAGACCTGAGCTGTAACATCACTATACCAACTGATGTGTACTGCAACTCAAGCAACAACTTATTTACAGTTGTAGTAACGGGTGGTCAGGCTCCTTATACCTATGATTGGGAGATCCTGAATGGTTGGTGTCACATCCTGGCAGGACAACATACTCCGACTGTTCAGATATCCATCTCATTCAAGACTTTGTACCTGAAAGTCAAGGTTACTGATGCAAGAGGATGTAGCACTGAATGTTATGTTGAAGTTGATTGTACCCTGGATAATCCTGGCATCAATGTAGTGGATCCTCATGTGGCAGAAAGCGGAACAGCGATCGGACAAATGAATATAATCAACGATTATACATTGAGACCGAATCCGACAAGTTCTCAAGTTTATGTTGACTTTGAGTCCAAGTTGGCAGAAAAAGTCATCATCAATGTCACAGACAACTTCGGTAAGCTTGTACTGAGCAAGAAAGTAACTACTGTCAAAGGGTTTAACTCAGAAATGCTTGACACAAACAACCTGCCGGTTGGCTTGTATCAGGTGAGTCTGATATCTTCTGATAAACTCAAGACATTACAGTTAATTAAGGTTAAATAACGTTTAGCCTTAGTTAAATATGGGGAAGAGGGATCCTCGCAAGAGGGTTCCTTTTCATTTTGAAATGGAAAAAAGGGGCAGTTGCCCCTTTTTTTATTTATATTCCGGTAAATTCATACGGCAAAGACCGATGAACTTGCAGAAAGCCTTGCCTATATCCATCACTTCAACTTATCCGTAATGGAATTCACTAATCACAAAACACGTAAAACACGGATTGAACCGACCGACTGTTCAATTATTGTAAAGTAAAAAGTTAAACGAAACGGAACGAAGTGGAAATACCGTGCGACGAAGGAGTCACAGGAAGACCACCTAAATACCTATTGGTCAGAAGATTAGCTACAATCGTTTATACGCCCATCTTGGTCATGATATCTGCCTTAAGATTTTCATAATCATCTTGGCTGATAACTCCCGTTGACTTCATATCATGGAGCCGTTGTAATGCATCAAGGTATTTATTTGTAACCTCACTTTGAGTCTGTTGCTGATTGGTGTTATCTTCTTTTTTCAGCCTTTCTGTATATTCCTTGCCTTTTTCGAATTTCTCATTGTAATAATTCTTAAAACTTTTCCAGTCGAAATCCAGAAAAGTACCACCTTCAGAAAAATGTCTTTTAAAGACCTCTCCTACTGCGTATGTCGTAGCCCCGGAAATCGCTGATGTCGCAATGCCCCCCACAATACTTCCAACGACCGGAATCATTTTGGCAAGCATCCGCCCACTTAATTTAGCCACACCGCCTGACGTCAAAGCCATAATCGCAGCCTTTCCCTCTGTCTCCTTGAAATCAACCTTATATAACTTGCACAACCTTCGAATCATCTCGATCTGGACAGCTGTTACAGCCATCAAATCAACAACCGGTACAGGAATCAATCCGGCACCGGACGCAAATACAACAGAATTCCGAATGATGCTGTCGGCTTGTTTTTCTATAACCTGTTTTTCTTCATTATTCATTGTTCAACATTTTATACACATCAAACATCCATCTACCCCGCTATTGTTCCCACATTCGACCAATAACGATAAAATTCAGATTAATGTGACTTTTTTTTGTTTCTAAAAAACAATAGCCTTACCTTTGCAGAGAATTTTTTATTTTTTAATCAAAACAATGTAAATGGATCCCGACCCGCATGATTCGATATTACGCAAAGCAGCAAGGGGAATTGGTCGAACTGCCGGATTACGCCGTACATTGTTGGATCAATATCGAGCCCCCATTTTCACACGATGAGTTGGAAGATCTTTCTACCCGACTTAATATTCCATTAGACTTTTTTACCGACCCTCTCGATATCGACGAGCGCTCCCGATATGAGAAAGAAGGACCGGTCAGGCTCATAGTCATGAATTCACCCGTGCTGAATGAAACGGACAGAGAGAGCGAATCCATCTACATCACGATACCTATTGGTATTATCTTCAGTCCGGAATGTGTCATCACGATATGCGCTCACGAAAACCCTGTATTGGAACTCTTTTTGGAGGATAAGATAAAGAACTTCAATCCCGCCAATATACAACAATTTATCCTCCAGATACTTGAGCAGAATGTGTATAGATTTATCTCCTGCCTGAAAAAGCTCAACTTAAAAAGGAATCTCCTGGAACAGGAACTTTACGATTCGTCGAGAAATAGTGAGTTATGGCAGATGCTCCGGATTGAAAAAAGTTTGGTTTACTTTGTCAATTCCCTCAAAGCCAATGAACTTTTGAAAGTAAAGATGAAGAGAATCGACTTCCTTGGTCTTGGATTAAATGAAGAATTGGAGGAAATATATGAAGACTTGATGATTGACAACAGCCAGGCTCTGGAGATGGCCAATATTTATACCGTCATCACAGGAAGTACCATGGAAGCATTTGCCAGTATCATCTCCAACAATATGAACGTTGATATCCAAAGGCTGACTTTCGTAACCATTATGCTGATGGTGCCATCCATCATCACAGGATTTTACGGGATGAACGTAACGCTTCCCTTTTCCGAATATAAATATGCCTCTTTGTTTATCATTCTATTTTCGGTGATGGTAGGTGCCGGCTTAATTTATTTTCTGCACCAAAGGCGGTTTAGACCCTGATAATTCAACCATAGCAGGCTTAAAACATATTTCTGTGCTCAACTTGTCCAACAATCATTTATCCAATAATTTGATGGCAAATCTCCACTTTCGTTCAAATCATAATATGAAGATCTGCCATTTTCGAAAAAAAACTTGGTAAAATGAGCCAATTTTACCAACCATTTGGGCTATTATCAACGTTAATAACTATATGTTGCCATGCATTGGTCGCATTTATCAAAAAAACTTTGTTTCTTTGCACAATAATATAATATAGCTGAAAATGGAGATCACAGCTGGATACATCACTGATTTTTTGGGCGGTACGATTACCGGTGATAGAAATACTGTCATAAGAGGAGCAAGTACCATTGAGGGTGGCAGGCCAGGAACCATCAGTTTTCTTTCCAATCTTAAATACGAAGAATACATATACAACTCCGAGGCATCAGCTATACTCGTGGACAAATCGTTTGAGCCGGCTTATCCGGTGAAGGCAGCTTTGATCAAAGTGGACAATGTCTATGAATCCCTGGCCAGATTACTGGACAAATTTAATGTCACAACAGAAGTGGTCCGGCATATCAGTCCCAAAGCGCACATCGACGATAAGGCAATCATCGGAAACAATGTCGGTGTCGGTGTTTTTTCTGTTATCGAGGAAGGTGCACAGATTGGCGATAATGTCGAAATAGAGAATCAGGTGATGGTAGGAAAAGGAGTTACCATCGGCCAAGGCTCCATCATTAAGTCGGGCGTCAAAATCCTCGAAGACTGTGTCATCGGAGCGAATGTAATTATACACAGCAATACCGTAATAGGAAGCGATGGATTCGGATTTGCCCCAACCGGAGAAGGCAATTATGTCAAGATACGCCAATTAGGCAATGTTGTGGTGGAAGATGATGTGGAGATCGGCTCCAATTGCAGTATTGACAGGGCTACATTCGGCAGCACCATCATCCGAAAAGGTGCCAAGTTGGACAACCTGATTCAGATAGCTCATAACGTGGAAATAGGCAGCCATACAGTTATTGCAGCTCAAACAGGTATTGCTGGTAGTGCTAAGATAGGTGAAGGTTGTAAGATCGGTGGTCAGGTCGGAATCGTAGGTCATATCCAGATAGCAGACGGCACTCAGATTCAGGCGCAGTCAGGCGTACAATCAGCGGTTAAGAACAAGAATAGTAAATTGTTCGGCTCACCGGCACTCGAATATAATAATTACCTGCGCTCGTATGCCATCTTCAAGAACCTGCCAACCCTGGCCGAAAAAGTGGACAAAATGGTCAAACCTCAACCGGGTAAGGCTAACGAGCCCGACGCCTGATATAAACTTTATTCTATTTCATTTTATATTGTTACTTTTGCCGAAATTTATCAACTTAATTTCAGGCTTAACAACATTTTATGTTGCAAAAAACAATAAAGGATAAGGTTAGTATCAAAGGAATTGGGCTCCACACGGGCAAATCTGTTGAAATGACCTTTGTCCCCGCTGCTGAAAATCACGGTATCAAGTTTCAACGTATCGACACCCCCGATCAGGTCATCATCCCTGCGGACATATTGAGAGTGATTTCCACCAATCGAGGCACAGCAATAAGTTCAGGCGAAATTACCATTTATACAATTGAACACGCACTGGCTGCATTGACCGGCCTCGGAATCGATAACGTATTGATCGAAATCAATGGGCCCGAAGTACCTATCCTCGATGGAAGCGCCAAGCCTTTCGTGGATGCCTTTGAAGCCGTGGGTATAGTCGAACAGGCGGAAGAAAAAGACTATTTCGTCGTCACGGAACCAATTTCATACAAGGATGAGACGACCGGAAGCGAAATGATAGCGCTGCCCGCTGATGATTTTGAAGTGACAACCATGATTGATTTCGGCTCACCGGTGCTGGGAGAGCAGTTTGCCAGGTTGGATCATATCGAACAGTTTAAGGATGAGATTTCCGCTTGTCGCACCTTTGTTTTCCTCCATGAAGTGGAAAAACTGCTCAATCAGGGCTTGATCAAAGGGGGAGACCTGGATAACGCCATTGTCATTGCTGACAGAATGATGAATCAACAGGAGTTGGATGATCTGGCGAAAAAATTGGGTAAACCAAGTATCAAGATACAAAAGGAAGGTGTCCTGAACACAATTAAACTTCATTTTAACAATGAGCCGGCAAGACATAAGCTACTTGACGTAATAGGCGATATAACCTTATTGGGCAGGCCCATCAAAGGAAAAATAGTTGCCACCAAACCCGGCCATTCAGTCAATGTCGAATTCACTAAGCTGCTCAGGAAAGCCGCCAATGAACAAAAAAAGTTGAAAGGCAAGCCGGTCTATGATCCGGATAAGGAAGCGGTGATGGATACAACTCAGATTATGGGAATGCTGCCGCACAGGCATCCTTTTCTGATGGTAGATAAGATCATAGAAATGAACGAGAATTATGTAGTTGGAGTAAAGAACATATCCTTTACTGAAGCTTGTTTTCAAGGTCATTTCCCCGGCAATCCTGTATTTCCGGGCGTATTGCAGATTGAAGCCATGGCTCAGACCGGAGGTATTCTATGCTTGTCGTTGATGCCGGATCCGGAAAACTGGGATACTTATTTTCTGAAGATTACCAATGCCAAATTTAAACAAAAAGTCGGTCCCGGTGACACCATGGTAATCAAGATGGAACTTCTGGAACCAATAAGGCGTGGGATTTGCCACATGTACGGTATTGCCTACATAGGTAACAAAATTGTATCAGAGGCTGATCTGACCGCTCAAATTGTTAACAGGACAATCGTTAAATGATGACGCCCATTTATTCAGATATACATCCAAACGCACAGATAGGCAACGGTACACGAATCAACAACTTCGTAACCATAGAAGGCAATACCGTAATCGGTGAGAACTGTTGGATAGGCTCAGGTGCTGTAATTATGAAAGGTGCCCGGATCGGCAATAATGTAAAAATATTTCCGGGAGCGATTATAGCCGGTATTCCCCAGGATCTGAAGTTTCAAGGCGAGGATTCGCTGGTAGAGATAGGTGACAACACTACCATCCGGGAATATGTTACTGTCAACAGAGGCACCGCGGCTGCAGGTACAACCAGAATAGGAGAAAATTGCCTGATTCAAGCTTATTGCCACGTCGCTCATGACTGTATCTTAGGCAATAACTGCATCCTGTCCAACAATACCGCACTGGCAGGCCATGTAGTGCTTGAAGATTATGCTATTATCGGCGGAATGTCGGCTGTACATCAGTTTTCCCGTATCGGAAGCCATGTTATGATCGGTGGTTATAGCAAAGTCAGAACAGATGTTCCACCGTTTGTCAAGGCGGCCAGAGACCCCTTGGCCTATGCCGGTGTCAATTCAATAGGAATGAAGCGAAGAGGCTTTTCACAGGAGCGAGTCCACCATATCCAGGATATATACAGGATCCTGTTTATTCATGGTACTAATTTCCACAAATCTATCGAACAGATTGAAAATTCGATTTCCGAATCGGAAGATAAAGTCTATATCCTCAACTTCCTCAAAAACAGTACCAGAGGATTGATCAAAGGTATATAACCAATGATCCCCGATATGAAACCAAAGGTTGACTTTTTATCTTGTTCAGGTATAGGCAAGCGTTATTCATTCGAATGGGTTTTTAAGGATTTCGATTATTCTTTTAAGCAAGGCGAATGTTATGCTATCCAAGGGCCAAACGGCAGCGGGAAGTCCACCCTGCTCAAGATTCTGAGCGGACATTCGACACCTTCGAAGGGGACTGTAGAATATTCATCCGGACCTGCTAAAATCACCGTGGGCGATATTTTCAGCTATATTGCATTTGCCGCACCCTATATCGAGCTGATCGATGTGCTTACCGTGGATGAGTTGCTGGTAATGCATCACGGCCTAAGACCATTTGAAGATCTCGAAAAAGTAAGGGCAACAATCAAAAACCTGCCTTTCAAAAATATGGGGCACAAGAAAGTGGAAGAACTTTCTTCGGGCATGAAACAGCGCCTCAAGCTTATTCTGGCTATAATGACCCGTAGTTCAATAATTTTGCTTGACGAACCCGGAAGCAACATGGACGAAGAGGGTAAGCAATGGTTTGAGGATCTGTTGAAACCAAGAATCGATGATCACATTGTCATCATCGCATCCAATGAAGAATCCGATCTTCGACTCGCCGCACATTCGATCAAAATTACCGACTACAAGAAGGTCAGGCAGGCTTAGGCTTGCTAAAATTGACAACGCCCCTACTCTACCTCAATAATCTCATCTGCAATCTGATACCTGCCACCGGTAAGTTTACTGTATATTTTGGCCACCGTATAGACATCCTTCTGACAATATATCCGGATTCGCTCAAGGTCATTTTCCTCCCAATAAACACGTCCGACCATCGAGCCGTCAATATCATCCTTCGGAGTGGGAATTCCGAACAGTTCAGCCAACAACGCAAGTGAAATATAATGCTTGAAATCGCCGAATTTCCATTCTTCGAGTGTATCCACAAGATGTTTGACTTCCCATGGTTTCTTTCCATTGAGCTGCAAAGTCGCGGGCAAATGCAATTGATGTATCATTGCCCTGCGGCAGATATAAGGAATATCGAATTCCTTGATATTGTGACCACAGAAAGTATGCTTATTTGGATCGTGAAAATGTTTTGAAACAAGATTCAGGAAGTCTTCCAACAACTGCTTCTCATCGTCACCATAAAAAGATTTAACTCTAAATGAAGCTTGTTTGGTGGTTGCATCAAATGAATTATAGCCAATCGAAATACAGATTATCTTACCAAATTCGGCAAATATCGCGGCTTTATCTTTATACAATGATCCGTACAGCTCATCATTGACTTCATCCGACTGCCGAATCCACCCTGTGGACTTTTTCCTCCAAAATGCCTGCATGGCTTGATTCATCTCAAGATATTCAGCTACCGAGGATACTGTCTCAATATCGATAAATAATATAACTGAAGAATTCATAGAACATTGATTTACAAAGTTATTGGCAAGTATGGCAAAAATTAGTTACTTCCCGTAATTGAATTATTAGTAGTTTACCATTAATTTTACAAAATAAAAATACAATACATTTGCATTTTGAAACTAATTCGGGACAAAAAAGATTGTAGATTAAACTAATTCTAACACAATGGACGAGCAAAATTCTAACAATGCCTATAAAGCAATAAGTATCACCATTATTCTTCTGTTATTGGCTTTAAGTGGCTATCTGTTATATGAGAAGAGTCAAAGCGCAAACACAATAGCTACGCAAGAAGAAGTCATCCTCGAAAAAGAGAAGAGCAGGGCTGATCTGGAGAAAACATATTACGAAGCTCTCGCCAATCTCGAACAAATGAAGGGCGATAATGAGGATCTGAACGGGAAAATCGACAGCCTCAAGACAGAACTGAAAAAACAACGCGATCATATTTCATCGCTGATGCAGACGAGTAAGGATTATCAGGCGATCAAAAGCAAGATTGCTGCCATGAAGGCTGAATCCGAGGATTTCAAAAAGCAGATTGAAGCTCTCAGGACAGAAAATGAATCCTTAGCAAAGACCAATCAGCAACTTAATGCAGAAAAAGAAGTTCTGGCCGGAGAAATCAACAAGGAAAGAAGCTCCAATGACGAATTGGTCGCCCGTAATCAATCCCTGGAATCGGAAAAAGCTAATGTAGAAGGCGAAAAGGCCCGACTCAGTAAAAAGGTTGATAAAGCTTCCGTAATAAAGGTTTCAGATATCTTAGTCGAAGGATACAAGCTTTCTTCCAAAGGAAAAGAAGTCTCAAAACGATTCGCCAAGAACATTGACGGGCTTAAGATTTGCTTCAAAAGCAATCAAAACGAACTGGTTGAGTCCGGACGCGAGAAATTCTATATCAGAATCATCAATCCGAACGGAGAGACAGTAAGCATATCCAATGCCGGCTCAGGCGTTATCAATGCTTCAGAAGATGGAGCAGAAATACCATTCTCTCTCCTGAAGGAATTGAATTATGAAAATGCAGAGGCAGTAATATGTGCCAACTGGCAACCCACTTATCAATTCAACAAGGGTTCGTACGAGATTTATGTGTATAACAAAGGCTATCTGGCCGGGAAAAGCACATTCACGCTGAAATAAAGACCGTTTTTCAGCATATTTTTAGCTGGGTGTATTGCAAATAACCATTGAGGGTATAATTAATATACCGCAAAAACAATTACTTGGTGGGAAATATTCAAGGCTTTAAATTGAAAAGCGCAGTCTCAATATTAAATATATGATTTTTTGATTTAATACAAATAATCATATAAATCATTGCCATATATGATTATTAACCCTTCTTCGTAGTTGCATGGCTTATGACTGGCGAGGATGTCTCAAGGTAGCAAAATTGTAAATTTCTTGCCGTAAGCCGGGAGGTCCCTGTCTATGATCCATGGATTGAGATACCTCAACATCCGGTATGTCGTACCATTCTCGATGGCAAATGCCGTTAGATCCGGAATTGCGCTATCTACATCGATCTGCCTTGTCGCCACAATCGGTTTGTATAGTTCAACCTGATCGATATCATAACCAAAGTTGGAAGGACTACTCATCACTTCTTTGATCGCCAGTATCCTGAATATATACTTTGAGGTCTCGGGATTAAGATACAGATCGTAGAAATTATTGACTTTCTGAGCCTTCAATTCCCTGTCAATCCTTGCTCCACCTCCATTATAGGCTGCTGCTACGAGCGTCCAGTTGCCGAATTTATTATACAGGCTTCTGATGAATTTACAAGCCGCGCGGGTAGCAAGTTCCACGTTGTATCGCTCGTCCACTTTATCATTGACAATAAGTCCCAACTCCCTCGCCGTGGAGGGCATCAATTGCCAAAAACCTTTCGCGCCTGCTGGAGATGTCGCATTGACAAAATTGCTCTCAACCGGAACAAGATACTTGAAATCCTCAGGAATATTCTCGTCATTCAATACTTTTTCAATCATGGGAAAATATCTCCCAGTCATTTTCAGATTAAGCAAGGTGGAGCCATGAAGGTAAGTATTCATCACCAGTTCGCGATCGAGGCGATCCAAGACATCCTGATTATCTCCGGGTACACTTTCACCGGCAAAATCAAAAGGCCGATTGATGGATGGTGCCTTTATGGCCTGAGGCAAAGGCTCTTGCTCAAATGCCTTATGCACCGAAATGGACGCAATGGAAATCATGCCTGCGCCTATGATGTATAACAATGATTTGAAAAAACCAGATTTCATACAATAAAATTTATTTATTCACACTTTTAGAGTGGCCAACAAGCGTTTGATACTATAACGACCGGATCCATTAACTATTATCATCAACAATCCTCCCATAATAGCAATATTCTTCATAAACATGATAGCCTGGATACGTTGCACCTTGACCGGATCATTCCAGAAAGAATGCACGATAAGGGTCACCGGAATATAATAAAGCATAAGCAGGATAGCTCCAAACGAAGACCTGTATCCAATCAATACCATCAATCCTCCCAATACCAAAAGGATGATCGCTCCGACCAAAAGCATGTCCTGCCTCCACATAAGACCATACATCGTCATTGTAGCCTTGGTCATATGAAAATAATAGATGGAGTCATACGCCTCGTAAAGAAAAATAGTTGAAATAAAAATGCGGCCCAGCAGGTCAAGAAAATCTTTCATTATCGATTGAGTATTAGCCTAATCTTGAAATTTCCAACTTCACTTATCAAAGTTGTCCGAATTTCGCTTTATGCAAAAGTACAATTTTATCTACAAATGATAAGCAGAGACCTGAATGTACAAATTATAAAATGCAAGTATGAGCGGATGAGGCGGTAAATAGCGAAGGTTTGATAGTTTGGAGTTTGATGCGCTATCGCGTGTTTGATGTACCAACGTACATTTGATTTTTCTTAATTCAAACAACGAAGCCAAAAACCGAGCGCTAAGTTTTTTTTGAATTATTCTTCGACACAGAAGCGTCATCCTGAAGTTCCGACATACCAGGGCCTTGATATTATTTGCGATTTTTAATCAAGTTTTCACAATCTGCCAACCAAAAGTCATAAACAGATTATTGTACAAATTGCTGTAGGCACGACCTCCGTCCATTCTCGCATTAGTCAAAAGCTTCAGAATAAATTATTGTACCAAATGCAGTAGGCATTACTTCCGTCCATTCTCGCATCAGCCAACAACCTCAGAATAAATAATTGTATCAAACGCTGTAGGCACTACATCCGTCCATTCTTGTATCAACCAACAGATTCAGAATAAATTATTGTACAAATTGCTGTAGGCACGACCTCCGTCCATTCTTACATTAGCCAAAAGCTTCAGAATAAATTATTGTACCAAATGCTGTAGGCACTACCTCCGTCCGTTCTTACATTAGTCAAAAGCTTCAGAATAAATTATTGTACCAAATGCTGTAGGCACTACGTCCGTCCATTCTTACATTAGTCAAAAGCTTCAGAATAAATTATTGTACCAAATGCTGTAGGCACTACCTCCGTCCATTCTTGTATCAGCCCACAGATTCAGAATAAATTACTGTACCAAGTGCTGTAGGCACGACCATCTGGTAGAAATTTAATTTTGTGGAATTCAAGCTCCATAGGAGCGACCTTATAAAACACAAAAATTGATTATCAGAGAAATATAATTATTCTGTCGGTTATCCTCGTTCGACCTTAACCAAATTCCCTTATAATTAAAAGAAAAGTTCAATTTACAATACACACCCTGAAGAAGACATATTAATTACAATATCCTGCATTTCAAATACTTACAAATTTAACTAAAAAAATATCATCAAAATATGTTATTAAAAATATTTATTCAATGTTTTTGTTTGTAAATCAACGTTTTATTTGTATGTTTGCACTGAACCTTTAAGCAAAATATCAAAAAACGGTACAGAATTTGCAGTAAATTAATTATTGAATATCGAAAGATATTTTTTAGTTAGTACAAACGTAATCGAATTTTATATCGTTATTAATGTTATCAACAATTTAATCCAATTAAGAACATTATTTTATGTATTTAGTAAAAACTCCTTCATTTGTCAAGAGATTGATTCCCTTGGCATTATGGGGAATACGCTCCGAAGACAAAAAGATATTTCTAACCTTTGATGACGGGCCCATACCGGAGGTTACTCCCTGGGTGCTTGATCAGCTGGACCAATTCGATGCTAAAGCCACCTTCTTCTGTGTCGGTGAAAATATCCACAAGCATCCCGAAGTGTTCAACGAAGTGGTAAACCGCGGCCATAGTGTCGGAAGCCACACATACAACCACCTCAATGGTTGGGAGACAGATAATCTGCAATATCTTTTGAACGTAAAAAAAGCCGCTCAACTGAGCCACTCTATCTTATTCAGACCGCCTTACGGAAAATTGAAACCTAAGCAGGCTCAGTTCCTCCACAAACATTATCAAATCGTGATGTGGGACGTATTGAGTGGTGATTTTGATCAAAACATCACAAACGAGCAGGTGTATAAAAACGTAATCACAAACGCAGTGGATGGATCTATCATTGTATTCCATGACAGTCTAAAAGCCAAGGAACGCATGGAATATGCATTGCCCCGCGTTCTTGAGTATTACTCCGAAAGGGGATTCAGTTTCGCTGCCATACATGAAGACGAAGTGTATAGTCCGGCTCTTGTGCCTCAATTTGCATGATCAAGGGATTGCCAATATGATTTTGGATCCCGGCACAAAGCACATCGCATGATTACAAGATAATCTCAATAATCTACATATAAGAAGGCCGTGTATCCAACACGGCTTTTTTATTTGCCTAAAAATGCTTCAGAATCACAATAAAATCAAAGGCCGAATATACCTTCAGGATAATTTACGGTAATCAAACGCCCCTCATGATCGATTGCCTCAATCAAGTCTTCAACCAGGGGAACCATATCTTCCCGATCATTAACAACCACACTGGCCATTAATTGCTGTGGATACTGGACAACATCATGGATAACGACAAGATAGCCTGAATTAAGGTCTTTGATGCGATACCCGATCAAATCCGTATAATCCACCGGCAATGCATCCTGACCGGAAGGCAGAATGGTTTCAATGACCTTCTTATCCATGTACAGTGGAGCAGTCGCCAATTGACCGGCAGTCTGTGGATCATCAATATCCTCAAATTTAATCTGATAATCATCGCCTTCGCCTTCCATCCACTGGATAAAAAGAGGCAGTTTCTGTCCATTCTCATCCACAAAGAAATATTCAGCTTCCAGAGCGGCCTTCAGGGTACCTGGATGGAGTAAAGCACGTAAGACACCTTCAAGACCGTAGCTTTTCCGGATTCTTCCGACTTCAATGTATTCCTTAAGATGTTGTCGTGCCATTATTTGTATTCCACAAGAGTCTGTACTGTCTTGAAACCGATTTCCGCCTTATCCTCCCAAGGCAAATCCGGAAAGTCAGTTCGTTGAGTAGTAAAAAAAGCTTGCTCCTTCCTGATCATTCCGATATCCTTTGCGTATGTGCGTTGAGATGACTTATACAAAATTATGTTATTGTCCGGCTCAACATCAATGATATCGATCATGTGTGCAGTTGCACCTTCAAATGCACCGTCATATTCGTCCGAAACATAGGTATCAGGCCAGTCCTTAAATATGGTGATTGCCTTCCCACGAATCAGATAGTTGGCATCCGAATCGATATAGACGCGGGTATCCCATCGGCGGCCCTCATTAATCGGGAACACCAGGTCAACCAAAGCCACGTTATCCTCAGTTCTTATTAACTGATCAGGCAAGAAGGTCAGGCTATATACACGCAGGATGGACCACGTTTGATTGGGATTTTTCTTTTCCTTGAGGCATCGATATACCAATTGCCTGTTATCATTCCTGAAGGTATCGACCAATGTTTCCCGATAGACTCCACTGACTGTATCAACCTCAATGGTACCGAGATTGTCGGAATAATAGATCGAGTCGATACTGTATGTCCAACTTCGTCCGATTCCCAATGGATAATATCGATAGGATTCCTTCAATTGCTGCTTGTACTTTTCTCCGGCATCGGTATCATACTCCTTTTCACAAGAGGACAAAACAGTGCCTAAGATCAGGCAAAGAAGTAAAATGAATTTATGATCGTGCTTCAATATGTGCAGATTTATTTTATTCAAATTGAATACAGCATCCATTTGCGGTTGCAAAATTAATCAACGCTGAATATAAAACGCAAAATATCAATTTCTGTTTTTGTCAATCCAAATGAGCTATGCTAAAATGGAAGGTGCATCGTCTGATATAACGTGATTGAAAATGCATAACCTTGCTGATTCCACCTCGAAAGCAACTTAAAAAAAAGGTATAATAAGGTTACGGAAATAGAATCAACCTAATAGTAAAAGTCCGGAAATTGGCTGAAACAGCTTTATCAAAACAAGCTATTTCCAGGTTGGTTCGCCAAGCTATTCCGCCTCATTGACTCCCTTACTTGCTGAAAATCTACTATTTGACCTCTTTGCCGGATTTATATTTATTGAAGGCTACCTCAATAAATTTCTGAACCTCATCGATTGTCGAGAACTGGTCGAAAACATCGGCTACTTTTCTTGACTTCCTGTCGGGATCGGACTGTACGAAGGTTATGACATCATCAGCTGTTATCTTGTCACCACTCAGGATGATGAGTCGCTCGATTACGTTGTGCAATTCTCTGACATTACCGGTCCAGTTATACTTTTCCAACACTTTATAGGCATCATTGGTTATTGCCTTGGGCGGAATGCCATAGTCTGCACATATATTCCTGATAAAATGTTCGCTCAATGGCTTTATATCCTCAGTTCGCTCTGAAAGTGAAGGCACTTTCACAATAATTACGGCAAGCCTGTGGTAAAGGTCTTCACGGAATCGTTTTGCTTCGATCTCCTTCAACAAATCCTTATTGGTTGCTGCAATCACGCGTACATCCACACAAATGTCCTTCTCACCTCCTACCCTCGTGATACGCTTTTCCTGAAGAGCACGTAAAACCTTGGCCTGAGCTTCAAGGCTCATATCTCCAATCTCATCCAAAAACAGAGTCGCACCGTCCGCTTGTTCGAACTTGCCGATGCGCTGCTTGATGGCTGAAGTAAAAGCGCCCTTTTCATGGCCAAATAATTCACTTTCAATCAATTCGGAAGGTATAGCAGCACAATTCACTTCGATAAATGGTGCCGTACTCCTGTTACTCTTGGCATGGATCCACCTGGCAACAAGCTCTTTACCTGTCCCGTTATTACCGGTGATCAGCACTCTGGCTTCAGTCGGAGCGACGCGGTCAATGGTTTCATGGATTTTCTTCATAACCGGAGAAGTTCCGATCATCTCAGGGACTCTGCATTTAGCTATTTTACTCTGCAGGGTTTTTGTAGTCACCACAAGATTATTCTTGTCAATTGCATTTCGGATCGTAATCAACAATCTGTTGAGATCAGGTGGCTTGGAGACGAAATCAAATGCGCCCTTCTTCACAGCATCCACAGCAGTATCTATATTGGCATGCCCGGAAATCATGATTACCGGAGTCTCCGGTGCCAGGGCATTAATCTTTTCAAACGCTTCAATGCCGTCCATCCTTGGCATCTTGATATCAAGAAGAATAACATCAAATTTCTGTTGCTTGACCTTTTCGATGCCGTCCAGCCCATCCATGGCTTCCACCACTTCGTATTTTTCAAATGAGAGAATTTCCTTTAATGTTCTCCGGATACTACTTTCATCGTCGATAAGTAAAATACGTGCCATAAATATTCTTTTCTGTTTTGTAAAAGGATGAATATGTCATGCAAAGTTATAACACGCATTACACATTAAAAAATTATTTAATATGTTGTTTGCGCCTTTTCAGTCTATTAATTTACTATTTTTTATATATGTCACCGAAATAGTGATAAAAACTCACTGGCAACGTGAAAGTAATTTCCAAAAGAATTGAAATTCAATATTCTTACTGAAGATGGTGATTTGGGTGCATAAATTTAATTGGACAGATTTACCATGATATCTTCGACCTGATAAACCAAATCGATAAAGCGTCTGTCGCGTTTCAAATAGCGATCGCGATGAGTCGGCAAGGTTACTTCCACTTCTTCGGCAATCAGAGAAGGAGCTTTTTTCATCATATAGATATTATCAGACAAATAGACCGCCTCAGAAATATCGTGTGTGACGAAAATAATATACATCTTAAACTGTTCCTGCAATTTGATAAGCAGGTCTTGCATCTGCAGACGTGTATTGATATCAAGCGCGCCAAAAGGCTCATCCATCAACAGGATATTGCTATTGCTGAGGAGACTTCGTGCTATGGCGACACGTTGGAGCTGGCCTCCTGAAAGTCCGGGTATCTGAGCAAATTTATGTTCCTGCCCCTCAAGTCCGACAAGCTTAATCATCTCCATCGCTCTTTCCTCTCTTTCTTTTTTGGACATGCCCTTATACTGAAGTGCCAGAGATACATTCTCAAGAACAGTGTACCAGGGCATAGAACTGTATTCCTGAAAGACTACACTAACCCTGTTATGATCGCCCGGAGGATTTCCATTGATGAGAACTTTACCCGCAGTAGGTGTCTGAAGGCCGGCGATATATCTCAAGAGTGTGGATTTTCCGCTGCCTGATGCACCCAGTAAGCCCACGAAGCGGCCTTTGTCCGGCACTTCGGTCACGGCAAAGTTTAGGTCTTTGATGATATACGTTTCCCCATTGTTATAAGACTGGTCAACTCCTTTAAGGTCAATTATTTTTTTGGGTTGATCGAAGGTAGGGTATATATATGTTGACATCCGTTGCTAAAATTTATACAAATTCAATATTCGCTAATTGACCCCGAAAAGATGTTCTTCCAAACCATTCCAGAACAGTATTTCAAGATCGACAGCCCGTTCGGCACCTTCTTTGAAAAGGTTGATATTTTCTTCAGTATCCAGCCATATTCTGACAGCATCGACCATATCTTCATAATGGTGGTCATCCAGTGTAATGTGTATGGACCAAAACTCCAGATCGGACTCTGTCAACCCTTCAACTTTTTGAAGTCCCCGATAAATGAGTTCATATTCCCGGGAGGTAAAGAATTCTGTTCCCGGACCCAGTGCGCCCAAGCTTTTGATAAAACTGCCGTCCTGACACATATTGAGGAGATATTCCACATTGATCAGGGTAGATGGTATCGGTTTGGCATTTCTGATATCTTCGGGTGTTACGCCAACAGAGAGGGCAAATTTTTCAAACAAAACCCGATGCGAGCCTTTCAGATCGCCGGAACCGTGTTCTTCCCACAGATTTTCGATAATGGCCATTCTCGTATTGTCATCGGGAATATTTGCTGCACAAGCGCACAGAAACCTTGGAAAATAACCGCAATAAATACTGTATTGGATAGCGAACAAGCGAAGTTGTTCTTTGGACAGTTCTCCCTTGTTGATCTTGGTAATTACCGGGTGAGTCAGGACTCTATCGATTTTGACCAATAGATCCTTTTCCATTTCTCTCAAAAAATCTGCATTCATATCAAGCCTTTTGAATATTCTTTTTAGGGACCTTAGCCAGATTGACAAAATCATATACAATCCAAAGAGAGAAGATTGACATCAGGACAGCTATCACAGGATAAGTCGCTCCAAATGCATAGGACAATATATTGCTTCTGCCAAGGAAACCGAGATATTCATTGATCAGCAGGATAATCATTATCCCTGCAATAAGCAGCACGATATAAGGCGCAATCATCGTCAAGATCTTACGGAACTGGTTTTGTTCCTTCAAAACACCTGAATCTCTGGATGCTTCTTTCAGATATTTGAAGGGGAAAAGCCTCCGGTCAAGTATGGCAAACAGTTTGTCCTGAATGAAGCCAATGATAACAATGATGAATAACATAGCAAACAACTTGGCTATATTGCCCTGTCTGATACCCGTGCGCCACATCAGGGCGCCCAATCCGCCTTCATTACCGATGCTCTCTATGATGATGATGTATGTCCATGAAATAGCGGTCAACACCCGGATATCATCGGAAAACTTGGACATCACATGTGGAATATATACAGTCCTCACTATTTGCCATTTGCTTGCTCCCAAGGTATAAGCTGTTTTCAGGTAAACATCCTCAACGTCATTGATTCTTGTCACTATGACAGGCAGCATATATATCAGGATACCGAATGCCAGGAAATGCACTTTCATGGGGACACCCAGTCCAAACCAAACAATAAAAAGGCCGATGACGCCGGTCAACGGGACAAAACGGAAAGCGTCAATAGGTCTGGCAAAAAGCCCATTGAACAAAGGGATCAAACCGACCAGAAATCCCAATAGCACAGATACTACAATCGCCTCGAGATAGCCACATATATTCAACCCCAGAGACCTGCAAAGATTGACAATAAGTTCGTTTTCGGTAAACACAAGCCCCATTGCATTGAGTACTCTGGAAGGAGAAGGCAGGATACCTACCGGCACTATCGGGTCTGCGCCCAATGTCAACAGGAACCAAATCAGCAATAACAGAAGAATGCCTGATACTTCCAGAATCAATTTGATTTTTGCCGGCAAGGTGCCTCTCAACTCGAAAAGGTTCATCGAAAAATGATTTTTTTGCGCATAGCTCTTAAAATAAAAAAAGCAGGAGGAGAAGCTCCTGCCCTATCTCTGTGGGTTATTCACCTATCAGTTGGAACTCTGTTCTTCTATTTTTTGCCTTGCATTCCGGTGTGGAGTTGCTTTCACATCCCGGTACCGGCTTATCCATTCCATTTCCGATGATAACAAATCTGTTCTTGTCCATATTATAAGTGGACTCCAGATAATTGGCGACTGCCTCGGCGCGCTTACGGCTCAGCTCGACATTTTTGAGCTTATCTCCTACATTGTCTGTATTCCCTTCAATCCTTACCCTTGAGTTACCAAAGCCTTTGGCTACATCAGCAAACTGAAGATCGATCAATGATTTGGCATTTTCATCCAGAGTAAAACTTGCTGTAGGGAATGTTATACTGACTGTCTTGGTTGCAACGGCAGGTGCAGTTTTTGTGGATTCCGTTGCCGGAGTGAATTTTGCGTTGCCTTCTGCGGCATTTATCCCTGTAGGCTGCAAGGAAGAATTTGCCACTGCATAACTGTTTGACAGCGCTCTCCAATTAGGTCTATTGGCCGGAGCCAGACCTAAAGCCTGATACTTATCTCCCATTTTGGTATAAAGTGCATCACCGGTAATACCCTTATAATTATTATTCAATCCGAAGTAGTTGATATTATCACCATGATTGGTCAGACGGAGGGCATCAATCATGCCCAATGCATCCTCCTTGCTCAGCTGCATATTGGATGCCATGATGGCTGCTGCTTTCTCTTTATTGGCCGGATTGCTATTAATTTCAGCGACAGCCGTCATCCAACCGTCATAAAATTTGCGGAGCTTATCTTTGTTGTCATTGACCCAGGACTTTTTTGCCATGAATACGTCGGCAATGATATTGGATGCTGTAGTGGTAGAGAGCAGTTCTTTGGAGCCGGGAACTTCCCTCAAAGGAGCCTGAGAATCCCATACAACGGCGGCATCTACCTTGCCTGATTTGAAAGCAGTCTCGGCATCAGCTGCAGAAGGCACTTCTACCATTTTAACATCTGATGGCTTCAAGTTGGCAGCTTCCAGCATGAATAGAAGCAAGGTCTGAGAAGGAGTTGATGGCGTAACAGCCACCTTTTTTCCTTTCAGGTCATTGATACTGTTGATTCCCCTGCGGGCTACAACTGCATCAGCGCCCCTCGACCAGTCCATTTGCATCACAACTTGTGGATCAAAAGGTGCAAGACCTTCCATTTCGGTGGCCATAGCACTGGTTTCATTATTAAACAACTGTACCTTGTCACCTTTAAATGCTTGACGTGAGGCATCAAAATCATCAATGACATGGAATTTGACCTTCAAGCCATAGTCTTTGAAAAATCTTGAATTTTCGTTCGGTTCAGTCCCGTTGTTAAAGTATAAGCCGGGAGCAGCATTTCCCAAAGTAAAAACCTGAACATTCAGCACATCATCATCTATTGGAAGGCTCTTTCCCTTTTCCATGCCTGAGTCGGGAGAGTTTTTATCACCGGAAGCAGTATCTCCGAATACGCCTTTATCAATCAGGTACTTACCACCAAAAACCACTCCGGAGAGTATGGCTACCACAATCAATAATCGTGAGAAGGGAGTTAATCGTGTTGACATTTTTTTGTTTTTTTATAATTAAAAGAATCTGAGCATTTTATTAAAAGAAGGAATCATACTGGTTTGTCCTGCTTTCTTCCTTTACAGGCCTTGCGATGGGCGCATTCAAGTCGAGGACATCATCATCGTTATTTGCTTGTTTGATAATATCTGATTTCTCGGTGCCCAGAAGAAGTGAGGCACCTTCCTTTTCCCATTTTTCAAGCATCTTAAGGCCTTCTTCTTCAAAAACTCCATTTTGAAGATCCACACTATCCATGAAGTTGGAAGACATCTCCATAAATCGTTCCATCTCGCCCATCTTCGCACTGACATCGTCCGCGATTGCTTCCAAAGCCTGATCGAACATGGCACGTTGATCTTTATCGCCGGAAATGATGGACATGGCAGATTTCATGGCACTGTGACTTGCACGGATGGCACTCCTTTCCTGCTCCTTTACAGCCACTTGATCCGTGATGTCCTCCATCATGATCTCGCTGTTTTCGTACATCTTGGTCAGAACCCGATAAAGAATTTCCATTTTTTTGTACAAGTCTTCCAATTTAACGTTGGAATCCGTCAATCTGCCAGCCTGCCTGGATTTGAGTATCATCATCGACTCCTTATTACGTTCTTTGGCTTCGCTGGCCAGGCTCAGGTTGGCCGCTATCTGCTTCTTGTTGTTCAAGATAACTTCCTGAAGTTTGTGCATCTGTCCCCGAAGTTTGGCTATCTGTTGATCCATTTTGGACAGATTACTCTTCAGCGTATCCACATAAGATTTTAGAATGCCGATCGGGTCGATTTGTACAAAGATGCCTGTGATCCAGCGCATTACGCTTTTATACATATACCATATCAAATTCCTCATCTTCGGGTCCAGTACCATGTATATTATGGCGCCCAAGGCAATGAGCAAAAATGAAAGATACAATAGATTGAAAGTCAAGGTTATAAGAAAAAGCAATGCTTTGTATAGCAAATATCCCAATCCGGCAATAATCCCAATGCCCAAAATCGTTCCTGTCTTACCTTCAGGTCTTTGCCAGAATGTTTTAGGTGTAACTGATTGTTGATCCATAATAAATAAAATTATTTGTTTAGGTATGTCTTAATCCTATCGACATCGTCCTTGATTTTCTTTATCAAGCCGTCATAGGTTACGTTAAAATCGGCGATTGTTGTTTCAATTTTCTCTCTGGACACATTAATTTCAGCATCCAATGACTTTAGCATTTCTTTATGTTCCTCTATCTCAGCCTGCAACTTCCCAATTTGTTCTGTCTTGCCGGCGATCAGATTGTTCAACTGTTTTACTTCATTCTCCCGATTGGAAATTTGCTTGGATTTTTGGATCTCAACAGCATTTTTAAATTTCTTCGCCTCACCCAAGAGTATGTCAAGATATAGAATGGCACTGTCCATCAAGCTCTGCGCAGTGGCGCCACCGGCTTGAGCTCCGGCATAAGCGCTTAGGAACTTGGTCTTCTCATCCATCCCCAAACTATCAAGCCCCATCATGGCTTTTTTGAATTCCAGATAATCAAATCCCGGTTGATTATTATTTTCCAAAGCTCCGAAAAGTACTTTGTAGAACTCTTCAGATTGCTTGCCATCAGTGTTGTCAATAGAATTATTGCTCAATTCGTCCGTAAAAACTTTTGAACTGTCCGTATTGCCTGCATCAGCATTACTTTCGGTTGCCGATTGGGTGCTGACTGGTTGACTGCCTTCTTCAACAGTTTCAACAAAAATTGATTTCATCTTTTTTAAAAAATCACTCATACCGGCTCAAATCTGTATAGGAATTGTCTTCAAGAAGCTTTATTGTTTTTCTAACTAAATAGCTAAGGTAAGAAAAAATGTCATAGTTCAAAAAATTCAATGTGTCAAGTCAAATAATCTAACGTTTTTCATCTTTTTTAATCCCTAAAAATCATCCATTTATTTGAAACATTCAATCAAACTTCCGGATATGTTAATTTTCATTAAATAAAGTAGGTTTCCGATAAATTCAAATTATCGACAAAATCATGTATATTTATCGACAAAATTTCCAATCCTGATAAAAATTCATTCTTCAAATACAGCTCACAAAATTTAAATTCCAAAAACCAATGTACAAAATGACAAACATGAAATCTTGTAACTATTCACATCAAATTGCATTGAATTATCTACAAACAATAATATCTAAGAACTGAAACTTTTTTTTAACCACAAAATTACATTACATAACACAAAAATCTTTTCGTACCTTGAATTTCCCCGGACAGCTGGGGCAGGCGTGGTAGAAAAAAGAAAACGGGCATTCATTCTTTTCGGCTGAATAGTTACAAAATCTTTACAACCAAAATATTTATAAATTTTTTATACGTTAAATTCAAATATATTAAACCAATAATTGTATCTTTGTAATGTAACTTGTTGATAATAAGCAAATGAAAACTTATCATTCAAAGTTAACTTACAACAATGACGGTAAACAGTTTATTGCAAAGTGAAAAATTATATTTCTCCATCAGCGAAATAGCTGACTCCTTCGGCGTATCTGCTTCACTCATCCGCTACTGGGAGACGGAATTTAGCTTTCTCAAACCGCATAAGAACAGTAAGGGAGACAGGCGCTTTACCAAGCAGAACATCGAGCAGATCCAGCTTATATATCATCTTGTGAAGGAAAGGGGCTTCACGCTGGAAGGAGCCAAAAATGAAATCAACGAAATCCGCAAAAAGCAGGCTTCTACCAAAGAACTTTCAGACAAATTAAAATCCATCAAGCAGGGGCTGGAAGCGTTGAAAGACAAGCTTTGACCTCATTTCTCCCGTCTTCGTCAATATTTGAAGTTTATCTTCAAGCCATCATAAGCCAACTCCACACCTTGAGGCAACTTTAGATTTTCCTCCCTATACAGGCCCATCTGGTGGCTGATATGGGTCAGATAAACTTTTTTCAGCTTGTTTTCGGAAATAAAATCCAGCGCCTCCTCCAGATTCATGTGGGAATGATGTTTACGATGGTGTAAGGCATTGATCACCACGGTATCCATTTCCCTCAAAATGGCTACTGTCTCAGGAACAAAGGTCTTGGCGTCAGTCACATAGGCAAAATTACCGAATTGATATCCAAGGATCGGCAGCTGATCGTGCATGATGCGCATGGGCATGACCTCAATCCCATGAAAATCAACAGGGTGGAAGGCCTCGAGGCTTCTCAGCTCGATCATGGGCAGACCAATGTAGCTCGTCGGCTCAAAGATGTAGCTGTTGCGCCTTCTGATCTCATCCAATACGCGGACTTCTGCATAAATGGGCATGACCTTGTTCTGAATATAATTGAATGGACGGACATCATCCAGGCCATTGACATGATCCATATGTTCGTGGGTGATAAAGATACCGTCCAGCTTGTCAATGTTATTTTCCAGACATTGCAGCCGGAAATCCGGACCAATGTCAATCATGAAAGCGCCCGTCTCAAAGCTCACATAAGCAGATGTCCTAAACCTTCGATCCCGCGGATCTTCCGACCTGCAGACGGCACACTGACAGGAGATGACCGGAACGCCCTGAGACGTGCCAGTACCTGTAAGTGTGACGATGCCGTTCCTTTTATTCATCATCATTCTGATACCGGGATAATACCGTGTTCACTTTCATCTTCCCTGATTTGTTGCAACAGGTCTTTCAAGGTAAGGATTTTTACCTTATCGGAAAGAAACTTATTGACTACAATGACTTTCTTATCCAGTACGATGCAATGACCTGACTGAAAATTACCCTTTTCAAAAATCACCCTGTAACCCAAAGAATGGATTTCTCCGGTGAGCGTTTTGATGATGTCTTTCTCTTTATTTGACATAGGTATGAAGAAAAATTACCCGCTAAGATAGTGTTAATCGGAAAAATAATGAGAATGACTTTAAAAGGAAGATGTATTATTCAACCACATCCATCACAATTAGCCATCTTGTACGTTATTTATTTAATTTTGCAGTTTTAACGAATAGATATGCGTCTTTTGATATTATGCCTGTTGGTGTCCGGAATAATAACTACAAGTGTAGGCCAAAGCAACTTTACCGGAGGATTCATCGCCGGGGGAAGTTTGTCCCAGATCACGGGTGACGAGGCATTCGGGTATAATAAGGCTTCCTTTCTAGCAGGTGTCAAAGCAGGATACAACTTCAGGAGTCGGCTCAATCTCGAACTGGAATTTCTCTACAACACCAAAGGCAGCGCTCGTGGACGGCAATATAACTATCTCCCCTACTGGACACTTGAATTCAAATACCTCGAAATTCCTTTGTTGATCGGATATAAGGACTGGCGCAATCCGAAAGGCTTCTATCACATGGTTTTTTATGGCGGACTGTCCTATGCCAAGATGATCGACAGCAAATTGACCAATCCCAAGTACGAACCGGTGATGACGGGTCAACTTAATAAAAACGAGCTTTCATTCATTTTGGGAGCGACTTACAATGTCAATAAGCACCTCGGATTTACAGCCAGATACAACAGAGCGATTACTAAGGTGTGGAAAAATAGTATCGTTGATGACCGCTTTTCCCGCTGGATGAAAAATTACCAAATCAGCCTGGCTGCCCAATATATGTTCTGATATGGCGATCGAGGCAGTCATAGACCTTGGCACCAATTCCTTCAATTTACTGATTGGCCGGTCAGAAGGCGGGTCAAAGGAGATCTTATATCGGGAAAGCCGCATCGTCCAGCTGGCAAAAGAAGGGATAATGCCTATCGGAGATGCATCCCTGCAAAGGGCATTGAACGCATTGCAGGGATTTCAAGAAAAAATATCGGAATACAAGGCAGAGAAGGTGCAAGTCATCGGCACTTCTGCCCTTCGCAGTGCCTCCAATCGCGAAGATGTCATCCGGAAGATCTGGTCAGGCTTTCATTGGGACGTAGTGATCATCGACGGTGAGGAAGAGGCAAGGTACATATTTGCAGGGACTATGGAAGCTTTGCCGGTGTCAGACCAACCCTGTCTCATCATGGATATCGGAGGCGGCAGTGTGGAATTCATTCTATCAAAAGCGGGAAAGATGCTCTGGTGGGCAAGTGTATCTATAGGAGTGCAATATCTTTATCTGCACTTCAACCGGAACACCCCGATTCTACCTGAAGAGGAGGTGGCTTTAGACAGCAAATTAGAACAAGATCTTGCAAGACTCAAAGAAGCCATTAACCGTTATAAGCCCCTTTATCTTGCCGGCGCATCCGGAGCATTTGACGAATTACTCCAAATGTCAAACATTACAATGGGAGAAAAATATACCGTATTGGACATCGGAATATTCCATGAAAACTACGAAAAACTCCGCAAGCAAGTCATGGAGCGCAGGAATAGACCCACTGTGAGAACAGAAGAAAGGCCGGAAATCGTGATGACAGGATTTCAGCTGATACGTTATGTGCTTAGGTTATTTGATGCAAAGGAGATAATCGCTACGCCATTTGCACTGAGGGAGGGTGTGTTTTTTTCAGGGTAAATAACCATGATCACAGCACCCTGCCCGATCCGGAATAATATTTGTCATAATATGGCTCGCTCAACGAAGATATCAGGACGCCCTTTCTGACAGTGGCATGGACGAAATATCCATCGGAAAGGTAGAGACCGACATGCGATACCTTGGGGCCATTGATTTTAAAAAAGACGAGGTCACCTTCCCGAAGATCGCTTTTTTTGATATCCTTTACTTTGGTAGCCATCACAGCAGATGGACCGGAGAAATCCTTGTTATATACCTTATTCATAGCAAGGGTTACAAAACCGGAACAATCTATACCATTTTTATCCTTGCCGCCCATTCTGTGTGGAACTCCCAGCCATTCATCCACAAGGCGAACGAGCCTTTTGTCGGAAGCAAGCCCTTCCGCTCTGAGGTAGCCTTCCGGAGTTCTGATGGGTGCAGATTCACGTTCAGCTGCCGGGCCTTCATAGCTTTTATGGGTTTTAGAAGGCGATCTGCTGTTTGAAATGCTTTTTTTAGGTGCACTACAAGATACCAGAGCTATGGCAGCAAAAAGTAATATGATAAATGGTTGCCTCATCGACTATATATTATTCACAAAATTAATTTATCAAAAGCTAATAATCAATAAATTAAATGTTAAAATATTTGTATATATAAAATAAAATATATAATTTACTGAAATTGCGAGGCTTAAGAAGTCACAATGATACGCGGGTCGTCGATTATTCCTGCAAGCGGCATAATTCTATTACTATCTCCATTTATACCTGCATTATTCAACTCTATTCATAAATATCGAATATGTATATGTAAATCAATGTTGTGTCAGGATTAGCAAAAAAACACCATTTTTTAAATTTCAGTCATCAATTTATTATGACGCTTGAATTATTTTGCGTGTCTATCCATCGCAAAATAATTTCATGAACCGACCAAAAGGATCTCAACGGATCTAATAAAGCAGGTTAAATTCACTTTAAATCAAAAAAAATGCATCATTCATTCTATCTTTGTGCCGCAATTTGGTTTCCGGGAGTATGTTTTACTCAGGAATTAAATGGGAACCGGGTGAGAATCCCGGGCAGTTCCCGCTGCTGTAACATCTTTTCCGTGTGCACGGAATAATGGGAAGGCCTTCATGCCACTGTTTATAGATAAATGGGAAGGCGCCTGACCACATGATGAAGCCAGAAGACCTGCCGATTGTGTTGTGTTCGATCTTTCGGAGAAAAGGATTGGTACATGGTCTGGGCTTCGGCTTCTCACTTTGTATTTTACTTCCATTCTTCAGAGATAAAATTTATTCATTAACCGGCTTCAAAAGGGCCAAAAATTTTATTCTGATGAAAAAACTAATGTTTTTGTTACTAAGCGCAATTATGATCACCGCCTGTACCAAGGATGATACAGGAAAAAATCCCGGAATATATGACAATGGTGTATTTGTAGTCAATGAGGGACCATTTGGTACAGGTACCGGCACACTCACATTTATCGGAGATGATGGCAGTCTGACTCAAAAGGTTTTTGAAAAGGAGAATGGTAACGTAGTGCTTGGCAACATAGCTCAGTCCATGATCTGGTACAATAATCGATATTATATCGTGGTCAATAATGCCAACAAGGTAGTTGTAGCCGACAAAGATATGAAGGCAGTCGGTGAAATCACAGGGTTGACCGGTCCACGTTTCATTGTAGCCCAGGGAAATAAAGCCTATATCACTGAATGGGGAGAAAATTACGAAAAAGGCGGTGTGGCAATCGCTGACCTGACTTCCCTGAAGATAGTCAAAAAAATAGCTACCGGAAACGGCGCCGAAGCCTTGATATTGGATGGAAATCAGCTCTGGGTACCAAATGGAGGCTCTTTCAACGCAACCACCTACGAATCTCTGCCCGACTCCACCGTATCAGTCATCGATATTTCGAGTGAAGCCGTTATCAAAAATATTCTCGTCAAATACAATCCTAACAGCATTATAAAAGCGAGTAATGGATTTCTTGTCGCTTGTGCTGAAGAGAGTTACAGCGCCGGAAATGGCAACATTCATTACATCCGTGCTTCTGACTATTCCGCAACAAAAGTTACCGGAGCGACTACCGGCTCTTACACGAAGTTGCACAAGATCGATGAAACCAAATCCGTCGTTATATCCAATTTTTCTGATGCTCAAGTACTTACTTTTGATGCAACAGCCGTCAGTATGACTCATACAACTCTCGACTTCGCCTACTCAGTGGACTACGACGTCAGGAGAAAGTTGATATATATCGCTGACGCAGGCGATTTCACAGGTATAGGTAAGGTCAAAACTTATACGGTTGATGGAAATAAGGAAAAGGAATTTGATGCAGGAATTATCCCGGGCAATTTTTGTTTCAGATGATCAATTCATCAAGAGGGAATATTTCATTGAATGAATATATTATCTTAATGAAAAAAAAAGGCGGTTGATGACCGCCTTTTCTTTTTGTGTTTCAGTTGTCAGATCACAGACCCACCATATCTTCCGGCCTCACCCAGGCATCAAAATCCTCAGGGCTTACATAGCCCAGTTCAACAGCCACCTGTTTGAGTGTTTTGTGTTCTTTATGGGCAGTCTGGGCGATCTCAGCAGCTTTGTAATAACCGATTTTGGTATTCAGGGCTGTAACCAACATCAGAGAATGGTCGAGGTTCTTTCTGATATTGGGCAGGATCGGTTGGATTCCCCTTGCACAACGCTCATCGAATGACACACATACGTCACCTATCAACCTTGCGCTGTGGATAAAGTTCCTGATCATCACCGGCTTGAATACATTCAACTCGAAGTGGCCGGTGGACCCACCGACATTGATGGCCACATCATTGCCCATCACCTGGGCTACCACCATTGTCATCGCTTCGCATTGTGTAGGATTGACCTTACCGGGCATAATGGAGCTGCCTGGTTCATTGTCCGGGATGGATATTTCGCCGATACCACAACGAGGGCCTGAAGCCAAAAGGCGGATATCGTTGGCGATCTTCATCATGCTCACAGCAACGGTCTTCAGTGCACCATGCGCTGACACAATGGCGTCGTGAGCAGCCAGAGATTCAAATTTGTTGGGCGCCGTAACAAACGGAATTCCGGTCAAAGTGGCAATATGTCCGGCCACATTGACTGCATAACCCGGAGGCGTGTTGATACCTGTTCCGACAGCAGTGCCGCCAAGAGCCAGTTCACTCAGGTGCTTGATACTATGGCGAATATCTTTCAATCCATAATCCAGCTGTGCGGCATAGCCTGAGATTTCCTGACCCAAAGTAAGTGGAGTGGCATCCATGAGGTGGGTACGCCCAATTTTGACGATGTGCATAAATTCTTTTGCTTTCGCCTCAAGAGTTGCCTTCAGTTGTTCAATACCCGGAATTGTTTTCTCCAACAATATTCTAACGGCTGCAATATGCATGGCAGTGGGGAAAGTATCGTTGGATGACTGTGATTTATTGACATCATCATTGGGTTTGATGTATTTATCCTGATCCATCAGGCTGCCACCGTTGAGGACATGAGCGCGATTAGCTATCACTTCATTGGTGTTCATATTGGATTGGGTACCGGAACCGGTCTGCCATACAACAAGTGGAAATTGATCATCCAGCTTGCCTTCAAGAATCTCGTCACATACTTTTACGATCAGGTTTTTCTTATCTTCAGGCAGCACGCCGGCCTCAAAGTTGGTGATGGCAGCGGCTTTCTTAAGAAATGCAAAGGCTTCGATGATTTCGTGGGGCATTTTGTCGGTATTGCGAGCAATGTTGAAGTTTTCAATGGAACGCTGAGTCTGGGCACCCCAATATTTATCTGCGGGGACGTTGACCTGACCCATAGTATCCTTTTCTATCCTGAATTCCATATAAATTGAAAATTTGATTTAAAAATAAAAATGAAGCTGCAAAGATAACAAATATCAGAGTGTCAATCCTTGCTGAGTCAACCATTCCCTGTAAATATTGGCATTCCTGACGTGTGCTTCGAAGGTTTCGGCGAAGTTATGCTTACCAGACGTATCAGGCCGGGCGCACATATACAGGTAATTATGCTTATCGTGGTTGAGCACTGCATCGATTCCCGACTCCGTTGCCATGCTGATAGGTCCGGGGGGAAGGCCTTTGTTGAGGTAGGTATTGTATGGAGACTGTATAGCAATCTGTTTGCTTCCGACTCTCTTGAGGGTAAAATCATTAGCGGCAAAAACCACGGTTGGATCGGCCTGCAGTGGCATATCCTTTGCGAGCCGATTGAGATATAGGCCTGCAATGGCGGGTTTTTCATCAGTTGCACGAGTTTCCTTATCTACAATGGATGCCACGGTATATACTTCCTCCTTTGTCATGCCCAATTCCTTCAGCTTATCCATCCGACCGGCTTTCTCCCAAAACTTATCTGCTTCTTTCTTCATTCGGCGAATAAAATCTTTCGGGCTTGCCGTCCAATAAACCTGATAAGTATTGGGAATGAATAGTGTCATTGCGTTAGCGGCATTTACACCCATTGAGTCCAAAAACGTGGAGTCAGAAAGCGTAATTATGAAGTCGAGTGAATCATGCTCCATACGGCTACCCAGGAAAGCTGCCACATTTTCCACCTTGCGCATCGGATTGATGACCAGGTCAAGGGGAGCCTGCCTGCCACTTGATAGTAAATGCAATAGTCTGATATTATTCCACCCATCAACAGCCTTGTATCTTCCCGGAATCAAATCCTTTTCCTTGAATCCTATGATTCCTGCTGTCTTCACCAGGCCCGAGGCACTTTTGATCACTCCCTGAGACTCAAGAGAATCTGCCAATTGGGCAAGGTTCTGACCTTCCCTGACATATACGAATTGCTTATCCGCCACTGCGGTAACACTTGGAAAGATACTGCCTTTTAAGATAAAGACCGCAACTATGATCATCGCGATGATGACAATCAGGGGGCGCTTGAGAGATTTTATTTTCATGGGGTAGAATGTTGTCGATTTAAATATTTGTTAAACGATGGCTTGATCAGTATTGTTCGTTTTTATTGGGAAAATCTCCGGATTTAACATCGCGAATATATCCTGTGAAAGCATCAAACATACGAGTGTACAAATCTTCATAAAGACGTAGAAATCGCGGCTTGAATTCCTTATTAATGCCCAATAAGTCATGAGTCACCAAAACCTGCCCATCCACACCGCCACCTGCGCCGATGCCTATCACGGGAATAGTCAGAGATTTTGCAACTTTTTCCGCCAAAGCCGCCGGTATTTTTTCCAGCACGATGGAAAAGCAGCCAAGGGATTCAAGATATTGAGCATCCTCCATCAAGCGCTGAGCCTCTTCTTCTTCCTTAGCGCGTACGGTGTAAGTGCCAAATTTGTAAATACTTTGGGGAGTCAATCCAAGGTGGCCCATGACCGGGATACCAGCTGTAAGGATTCGCTTGACAGATTCTCCAATTTCACGTCCGCCTTCCAGCTTCACACCATGTGCACCTGATTCTTTCATGATTCTGATGGCACTGTTGAGAGCCTTCTTGCTATCTCCCTGATAAGAGCCAAAAGGCAAATCCACCACGACGAAGCTGCGCTTGACTGCTCGAATGACAGATGATGCGTGGTAGATCATTTGATCCAGAGTAATAGGGAGGGTTGTCTCATGTCCGGCCATAACATTGGACGCTGAATCACCAACAAGTATGATATCAATTCCGGCATCATCGATGATTCTGGCCATACTGTAATCATACCCGGTCAACATGCTTATCTTCTCCCCTTTATTCTTCATTTCCTGCATGATATGGGTGGTGACCCGCTTGATTTCTTTTTGAACTGACATATAACTGAATGTTAAAAAATGTGCTGCAAGTTAAAAAAATGACTAATTTCGCAGGGATTTTATTTAAAGATAAATCGCGCGGCTTATTAAATTCAATACAAATATGCGTCAAATAGTAAATTTCTGCCTCTTTTGCTTCCTATCCATTCCTGTTATGTTTTTGAGTTCCTGTAACAATGATCTGGAATTGATTGGAGATAAGGTTGAAGTTCCCGTGGTGTATGGAGCCATTTCCACCACAGGTGATTTTGTATTTATCAGACTGGAGAGAGCTTTTGGCGATAACAATATCAATCCCGGAATATTATCCAAAAATCCGGACAGCCTTTATTATAATGATGCAAAAGTAACAATAAGCCTACCGAAAGAAAATTTTTCGATCGAGTTGGTAAAGACTGATGCCGAAACTCTTGGCATTAAGCGAGATACCGGTGCATTTGCAACAACACCGAATTATATATATGTCGCCCCCAATAGTCAATTCCTGTTTAAGCCGGGAGAAGAATATGTCCTGACCATAGAAGTCAAAGGCAAGACCTACACCGCAAAAACCACTCTAGTCAACACAATTGAGATCATACTCCCCACCCTAACCAGCCAGGTAGCCTGGATACCCCGGACTCCGGAGCTGCAAAGCCAGTACCCAAGGGTGCTTTATGAACCAAAGGGTGAAAACAGGAATGCCGATCCGGCCATTCTCGACTTGCATATCCGGTTTAACTATTCCGAGAAAGACAGCAGAAAGGGAAATACTTATGAAAAGAAGAGTTTCCTGATACCGGTCACGGGGTCCATCATCACCGATGCCAATACCGATTTTCGATATTCCCCCAACCGGGTTTTTGAATACCTAAGGGATCACATGGAGAAAGATCCTGCTTATGAGAGATATTTTAATTCATTTGACTTTGTTATTACCGGAGGGGGGAGAGAGTTTTTGAGTTTCACTGAAGCATTGGCCGCCAATGCAGGAATCACAGGAACGCAGGATTTCCCGCTTTATTCCAATATAGAAGGTGGACAGGGTATATTCTCCTCTAAAAACACAATGGAATTCAAGGGTTACAACATCAGCAGTGCATCCCTTGATTCACTGGCATTCAGCAGATATACATACGGGTTGAATTTCAGGAAGATATAATCGACTGAAAGAGAGTATGGGATTTGTCGCAACCCATGCTCAAATATTTCTGCACAAAAGGCAGCCAATCTGCTCGGTTTATTTATTAGAGTTCTGACGAAGATTGAATTTACATTTCTACCTGGTCTGAATGAGTGTTATAGGGCGAGGCGGCAAATAATTGCTACTTTGAAGAAAAGCAAAATGATTTAATGGGTGAGATTGTCGGAAAAATCGAAGTAGGTAGGAAAATAATAGTCGCAATCCCACTATTGATACGACTCTTGAAAGACATGGATAAAATTTTAGGTCAATATATGATCATTTTTGATTTTCGATCTCCGGGAATGCCACTCTACACTGAGCATGAAGTTATTAATTATCTACCTACTTCGTTGTAAGCCTTGCCAGTCGGGGATTTGGGCACAGTGGTGTGGGTTGTCTATCCGAAAAATCGAAGTAGGTAGG
>WBZR01000441.1_pt1 | contig 67346 bp, 52 predicted proteins | sample 5204231 | NCBI WGS metagenome assembly WBZR01 (sample SAMN12412403, study PRJNA552823) | activated sludge metagenome | isolation source: activated sludge from anammox sidestream of wastewater treatment plant... | place: USA: Virginia | collected 2017-08 | reverse complement strand
TGCGGCAGGCGTGGAGGAGGTGGGTGGTGTAATTGCGGTTGGTGGGGGCCATGACGGCGGCCTCGATTTGGGTTGGAGTGACGCCATAGGAGGAGAGGATGGTGGTGTGCATCTGGCGCTCGACCTGTGGGGGGATTGCTTCGACGGGCGTCGCGCCCGCCGCCCCGGCCGCCCGCCGCCCGCCGCCCCGCCCGGTCAGCGCCCCGCGCCCCGCGGTCGCCCCGGCCGCCCGCCCGCCCAGCCGCCGCCTTTTCCTGAAGTCCCCTCCGACTATTGAGATAGCTTGGCTAGCTCAGCCTCAGAGCGTTGTTTGCTAACCACCTTCAATTCCTTTTGATCCTCCGCGTGCTCGCGGAGGATCACGGTGACTGCCTCTCCCTCAAACCGGCTTAGAAATTTGGGATCGCCGGCAATCGTAGGGTCGACATCTTCCCAGGCAAGCAGGTGGTACTCACCTGGAGTTAGGTTGTCCAGTGTGAAAGTTCCGTTCTGGTCGGTGCTCGTTGTACGCACTGAATTGAAGCTGCCGGCTTGCGTTTGACCAGGGAACCAAGCCGTAACAAGCGCTCCACTGACCGTATCACCCTGCTCATTGCGCGCTTCGCCTGTCAACCTTCCGGCACCGTGTGAGATCAGAATGTCGACCACGCCTCCACCGAACGTCAGGTCCAGCACGGAATTCGTAACTTCGCGGCCTGCAAAACGGATTGACTTGACGAATATCCTTTCCGGCAGACCTGACACGTTGAGCTGGAAATTTTCTAGCGGCATATCGGTTGCTTGAAATGTATACATATCCGTTCTTCCCACGACTGGAACCGAAGGGAATCCTTCGGCGGCCATGAGAGATAAGGATACCCCTGAGAGGTCTACGGTCCCGGCGGATGGCCGGTCGCTTTTGGCTACAGCGACCTTCAACGTCAGCTTTGCCCGTGGCGCGAGGGTCAGGCGAATACCTTCCACGTCTTCATCGCGGACTGCCACCGTACTGCGACCGAATAATGGGGAGATCGTGTGGATGTCCGTCCGTATTTCATATGTTCCCGGGGGCACGCCTGAAAACTCGAAGCTTCCATTGGTGACGGTGGCAAAGCTTCTGTTAGCGACATTATTCATCAGATTCAGAGAGTCTGCTGGCATCAGCATAAGTACAACATTGTTTGCGGGCACCCCGGTTGATGCATCGATGGCCGCGCCTCGGACCCGAAAGACAGGGACTCTGGTCAAGCGGACATCGATCCCTCGGATCTGTGCGCCCGCAGTTATGACGATGGGCGCGGCTGATTCCGGGTCTGGCGTGTTGGGAAAGTATGTTGTACGATACCCTTCCTGCCGCTTTCCGGGCTGTGCGGGAAGATGGGAATTGAGGACTTGTGGGCTCACGCTGAGATAATAGGAACCGGGCGCCAAGTTTCCGAGAATGAAGCTTCCATCTACTCCGGCGGTTGCCGAACTGGCCGGCCAGAGCCGGCGCCCGCGAGGGGAATTGGCGTAGCGAAGAAGCCGCACCTGAGCGCCCTTGACAGGTTCTCCATCCTCTTCAAAGATGCTCCCGCCTATTGTCGCTTGCGGCGTGAGTTTAACGAGCAATCCGTTCAGACGACCGCCGGGCGACAACGTCAGCAAGGAACCACGCGCGGAGGGATTCCGGGCACCATAGTACCCGCGCACATAGCCAGTGCGCTCTGCCGCCAACTCATACTTGCCCGGTTCCACGCTGGTGAACACGAAGGAGCCGTCGGTTCCTGCGGCGACACGAGATTCCACGTGCAGATCGCCTGCCGGGTTGGGTGCGGACACGGCCTTTCGCAGATACAGCGTGGTTTTGGTGAGAGACTCGCCCGTGGCAGCACTCACCACACGACCGCTGATTTCACATTGCTTTGTGGGTTTGGCGTTCGGAGGGTTTGTGGAGGGGCTCAGTGGTTGTTGGGGAAAACATATTGAGACACCCATGCTGTATAAACTCAGTATCCGACACGCAATCATTGTGCGAGATTTTGCGCGGTATGTATTGACGGTCGCGTCTGGGAATGTCGCCGGACCGGCGCAGGTTGGCCGGCGCTCTATATGGCCCGTTGTGATTCGAATGATTGTAGCGAAAGCGTGGATGGGTATACCCATTTCGAAGCTCCTTGTGTGAGTGTTTTGCCCAGATCGAATGTTCATTGTTTAGCGCCCGTCCCGTATTGCAGACCTGTTGGCCGCTTACATGGCGAGCGAGATTATGGACGCGCCCCTCAACTCCTTCAGGCGCACAATATTAATTCCATCGTTAAGCAGAAGGCGCACAGTCGTGGCCCGAAGCGAGCGAACTGCTGGGGTTAGACTGTCGAGTCTAGAACTGCCGTCACTGATGCTTGCAGATGATTCTTGTAGTTTATCGAGGTACGCAACTAATAGACGATGCATGGCGCTGAGGCTCATAAATCTTGGCGCTAAGTTTCTCTCCCCGCGTGTTGCTGGTCGAAACAGCGGCCCCGAAGCGGAAGCGATCCATTCGATGTATACTCTCAGAGCGTCGGCCGCGACAGGATGAAGCCAAATTCCACGGGGTCTTGCTTTCCCTTTACGAATATATAGGACAGCTTCCTGACCATGAAACTGAACGTCCTCCACGCGCAACGCGCAAGCGGCAGCCACGCTGATCCCGGAATAGAGAATAGTCTTGAGAATGGCTTGGTCGCGACAGGTGATCATGCTCTCAAGCCCGGGCAGAGTCATTAGCCGATGGGCAGCCTCGATCGTTAATGGGGTTGCCCGGGGGGGGGAGGATTGGAGTGACGGGCTCATGCCCTTAGCGGGATTGTGAACTTGGAGGGGAGGCCTCAGCCCCGACCCGATTTCGATTAAGTATGCAAAAAGAGAAGACAGTGAGGATATCCGACGACTGATGCTGGCGCGGGATAGACCACGCGCCGCCATCTGGTCGCGGAAGCTTCGTACGTCGCGTTTGGTCACGTCAAGAAGTCTACTTGCTTCTTTCGGCCAGTCAAGCCCGAGAAACGCTAGGAACGCACCTACGTCCGTGCGATGCGCACGCGCTGTGTTGGCTGAGTCGCCGTACTGAAACCATTGCTCGACCAACTTTGCAATGAGTAGTGAAGCAGCGGCGGGGCTTCGTGTCTCACAGTAACCAGGCAGGGGCGCGTGCATGAAAACCTCCGGACAACCACCTGAACGATAACAGTAAGAAGCGTTCCAGCGCGGATGATATTGCGGATATCTTTCTCCGAATCACCGGGAACCCGTAGAATCAACGCTATACCAGTTCCGTCGAAGTGTCAAGAAATATTTTCGTTGATTGTTTTGAAGGTTCGCCCTATACTCCGTTCTATTGCGGTTAAAGGAGCCGCTTATGATGAAGCATATCAAGCTGATGTTTGCGAATGTGCTGGCGCTGGGGCTGACATTCCTGGCGCTTAGCCTCCCACTTCGCGCGCAGGGGTTGTGCGCCGACGAATGCTGGGAGACCTGCTACAACCACTACAACGGTTCCTACGAGTATTGCCTGGGCGCGTGCTACAGCCAAGGTAGCGGACAGTACTGCGGGATGGGGCTATCGTACCAAATTTGCTGTCAAAGCAACGGCTATAACTGTCCGTGTACCGAATATTGAACCTGAGATCCTGGCGAGGATGTAGGAGAGAAGTAACGTCCGGCGGCAGCGGATTGTCCTGCACGGGCCTCTGCCGCCGGGCGGAGAGAAGGAGTCTTTAATGTCCCTTGAGAAAATAGCAAATGCGGTCATTATCATGGTGTGCGTTGTAGCGTTGTACGCGCTGGTAGACCAAACGATCGCGATGAAATCAAAGCAGATCTCTACAACGAATATCATCGGCAAACCAATAAAGCTCTCGTCCTTGAGGGGGGTCCATGCAAAGCCATTGACTGTGGTGCTGGCTATGTCTTCGACCTGCCACTATTGTCTGGATAGTCTTCCTTTGTATGAGAAGATTTCGCAAGGGAGAAAAAACACGGGAGGGTCCCGATTCGATTTCGTAGTTGTTTCACCAGAGCCGACGGGACAGATGGCTAAGTTCCTGGCTGACCACCATATCGAAGCGGATCAGGTGCTGCAAGCGCCCCCCACGTCCATTGGCGTGCTTGGAACGCCTTCAATACTGTTGGTTGATTCCGGAGGGGTCGTGCGCAGAGTCTTTGCCGGCAAACTGGCGGCATCCAAGGAGGCGGAATTGGAAGGCGCGATCAGATCTGATGCAAGCCTGAATTAGCAGTTCAAGATGTCAGGAGGTTATTGTTCTTCGCGCCAGGCCATGTCCCAGAACTGGTACTCGAAGCGGGCGGATTGGAGGAAGAGGTGTTTTGCGGAGGCGCGCTGGGCGGGAGTGGCGGCGGCGGCGGCCTGGTCGATGACGGAGAGGACGCGGCGGACGGTTTGGCCGTACTCTTCCGTGGAGTATTGGTCAATCCAGCGTTGATAGGCTTTGTCGATGGAGCCGCGCTTATTCAATTCCTTGCCGGCTTCCCAGTAGATCCAGTAGCAGGGGAGCATGGCGGCGAGGGCTTCGGGGAAGGAGAGGTTGCGGCAGGCGTGGAGGAGGTGGGTGGTGTAATTGCGGTTGGTGGGGGCCATGACGGCGGCCTCGATTTGGGTTGGAGTGACGCCATAGGAGGAGAGGATGGTGGTGTGCATCTGGCGCTCGACCTGGATGGCTTCGACGGCGTCGCGTCGGAAGTCAGCGGCCCAGGTGGGGTTGGGCGCCTTTCCGGCGAGCAGATTGAGGGCCTGGCTGAAGCGGGCGAGATAGAGGGCATCCTGGATCAGATAGAACTGGAACTTGCGGCGGGGGAGGGAGCCGTTTTGCAAACCGAGGAGGAAGGGGTGGCGCATGGTTTCGGCGAAGGTGGGGGCGGCGGCAGACCAGAGTTCCTGATGGAACCGGGCCGCGGCGGGGGCCAGGGGCCCGGCGGCGAGCAATAGAAAGGAACGGCGGCGCATCAGATGAGGCGGCGCGAGGCGGTGGCGCTGACCGGGGCGGTTTCGGCTGGTTCCTGTTCCGGGGCGGGTTTTCTCGGCCGGGCATCGAGGCGGATGCGGATCTTTTCCGCTTTGCGTTTGGCGAACTTCGGGGTGTCCGGGGTGAGGCCTTCGGCTTCGATCTCGCGGTCGGTGACCTCGATGGCGGCGGGCAGGTACTTCATGAGGTAATTGCGAATGCGGTCGGCGACCATGCGCTGGGAGGTGTTCATGAAGAGGAAGAGGATGGTTTCGCCGGGTTCCCTCGAGGCGGCTTCGTAGAGGAGGGAAGGCTTCTGGAGGGTTGGGGATTTGAGTGTCTTTTCGAGTTTCTTGGCGGAAGCAGCGAGTTTGGCCAAGGCGGCGGATTCGGCTTTGCCGGCTCCGATGGCGGCGAGCATGGCCGATTTTTCCTTAGGGGTGAGCTTTTCGGTAAGGAGTTGGAGAAGCAGGACGAAGTTATCCACCTGCATTTCGACTCCAAAGGGGACCAACTGGCGGGCCTTGAGGAGTTTGGCGAACCCCTGGAGGTTGAGCCTGGGTCCGGTAAGCGAGGGGGAGACCGCGGCGAGGAGGCGCTCTTCGTCGAGGGCCTTGAGGACCTCGGCGGGGTTCGATTCATTGGCCGTGGCGCGCAGTTGTTCGAGCAACGACTGAGGGGCGATGTGCTTTTCCATTTCCGCGTCGCGGGCATTGGCGTATTGGGCGGCGGTGCGTTCCTCGATGGCGAAGCCGAGGCGGACTTTGAGGCGGATGAGGCGCCAGAGGCGGACGGGGTCGTTGTAGAAGGAGTAGTTACTGACGGCGCGCAGTTCGCGGCGCTCGATATCGGCGAGGCCGTTGGTGGGGTCCATGAGGAGGCCGCGCGAGGCTCTGCTGAGGGAGAGGGCGATGGCGTTGATGGTGAAATCGCGGCAGAGGAGATCCTCATACATGGTTGCGGGGGAGACATGGGGTTTTCCGCCGGCTTTGAGGTACTTTTCGCTTCTGGCCATGGAGAGAGAGATGGCGGCGCCACGTGGGAGCAGCATCTCGACGGACTTGCGGAGTTCATCGGTGGAGACGATGGAGGCTCCTGTCTTTTCGGCTAACTCGCGGGCGAGTTTGATGGCGGGGCCTTCGACGACGAAGTCGAGGTCGCGGAGGGGAAAACCTCCGAGCATGTCCCGCATGGCTCCGCCGGCGAGGAAGACTTTGGTGTTGGCGAGGTCACAGGCAGCCTCGAGGGCAGCCAGGAATCGTGCCTGCTCGCTGTTCAGATGGTTTTCCAGCATGAACATGTAGTCGCTCATGTCGTCGGTACCCTCATGCGCGCGGATGATGTGAATCGAACGCGGCCCGCAGACGGGTGCGGGCCACGTGTGTATAGATCTGCGTGGTGGATATATCGGCGTGGCCGAGCATGGTCTGGAGACTGCGCAAGTCGGCTCCGCCCTCGAGCAAATGTGTGGCGAAGGTGTGCCGGAGAACGTGGGGGCTCAAACCTTCGAAGATTCCGGACTGGCGTCCATAGCCGCGGAGAGATTTCCAGAAGGCCTGCCGGGTGAGAGCGCCGCCGCGGGTGGTGACAAAGAGGAAACGGGTGGCGCGTCCCTTGAGCAGGGCGGGACGCGCGTCCTGCAAATACCGCCGCAAATCCTGGATGGCCTCAGTTCCCATGGGAACGAGGCGCTCCTTGTTGCCTTTGCCGGTGACCCTGACCAAGCCCATCTCCAAGTTCAGGCTGGAGATTTCGAGGCGGCACAACTCGGAGACGCGAAGGCCGCTGGCATAGAGGAGGGAGACCATGGCGCGGTCGCGGAGGCCGTTGGGTTTGGAGGCATCGGGCCTGGCGACGAGGGTGTCGATCTGGGAGGAATTGAGGTATCTGGGGATCTTGCGAGGCTGCCTGGGGGTGGGGAGAGCGGACGCGGGATCTTCGGCGATGCGGCCCTCGCGGAGGAGATAGGAATAGAGATTCCGGATGGTGCTGAGGTGGCGGGCGATGGAGCGGGCGCCAAGGCCGTCGCGGTACAACTGGTCGAGGTAGCGGAGCAAGTGAGCGGACTCGGGGAGGCGACCGTCACAGGCGAGGTTGGAAAAGGCTTCCAGGCGCAGGAGGTCGCGGTCATAGGCGAGGAGGGAATTGGAAGAAAGTCCCTTCTCGATGCGGCAAAAGTCAAGGAAGGCCTCCCTGGCGGCGGAGAAAGAAGGAGTGAGAGGCATTCAGCCAATGATACAATAATCGCAAAATTGTTTTGAACAATCCAAGGCGCGGTGGTAGGCGCGGGAGACGGGAGCAAGGGTGGCCACGGTGTCGGTGTCTACGAACAAGAAGGCGATAATTCAACGGTTTGACAGGGAAACCCTCTACGGTTACTTGAACCCCGGAACATTTCTACAGGCGACGGGGGTGGAGCTATTGAATCTGTCCGGAAACCTGCTTCTGGCGCCTTACAGCGAAATCCGGATGGTGTCTTTCGTGAGGGAGTTTGAAGCGCCGGATCCGGGGGAGCGGCGGTTGTTCACGACGCGGCCGAAAACGCCGGGGCTTTGGGTGCGGATGCGATTCCGCGATAATGAACAAATGGACGGCTTGCTTGCCAACAATTTGCTGCTGCTCGATCCATACGGATTTTCGGTGACGCCGCCGGATCCGTCGTCGAACAGCCAGCGTATCTTCGTTCCGAAACAGGCATTGAAGGAGTTCCAGGTATTGGCGGTGGTGGGGAGCCCGCAGCGGCGGATGGCGCCGCCCAGGGTGAAACCGGCGGCGAAGGAACAGATGGGGCTGTTCGAGCAGCCATGAGGCGATCGATTATTCCCCTGGCCGGGTTGGCTGTCGTGGGGGTGGTTTATCTTGCGGCGCTGTTCATCCGGTCGACGGGCACGCAGTTGCAGTTGCAGGAAGCGGTGAAGGTGATTGGGACGGCGACGCCGGTGAGGCTGGTGGCGATTAACCCTCACGGGGTGCGGAGCGTGAAGGCCAGCGTCAGTCAAGGCGGACAGAGCTACGCGGTGTATGAAAGAACGATTGCGGCGCACCGCTGGAATCTGTTTCCCAAAGTTGTGAATCCGGCTCCAATAGAGTTCGAGGCGGGGACTGGGAAGGCGAATGGATTGAAGGACGGGAAGGCGACGCTGAGGGTGGAGGCGGTTTCCAACGATTTCGCGGGGCGGACGGATAGGCTGGAACTGGATGTGGAGGTGAACAGCCGTCCGCCGGCAGTGAGCGTGGATGAAGGCCAGCATTACCTGAACCTGGGAGGTTCGGAGGTGGTGGTGTTCACGGCGAGCGGGTATTGGAGTGAAGCCGGGGTGCGGGTGGGGAAGTATACGTTCCGCAGCTTTCCACTGCCGGGGGCGAACGATGTGAACCGGCGAGTGAGCTTTTTCGCCATTCCGTACGACACGCCGCGCGGGGAAGTTCCGCTGGTTTATGTACGAAACCCGGCCGGGGCGGAGGCGACGAGCCGGTTCTGGAACAAGCTGACGTGGAAGACGTTTCGCAGCCGGAGGATTGACGTGAGCGACGCGTTCCTGGAGAAGATATTCAAGGAACTGGATCCTGGGGGGAAAGGCAATGTGGTGGCGCGGTTTGTGAAGATCAACAGCGACATGCGCAAGGCGAACGCGCAAACTCTGGCGGAACTGCGGCTGAAGACGGCGGACAGGATTCTCTGGCACGGTCCGTTTCTGCAACTGGCGAACTCGAGCGTGGAGGCGCAGTTCTACGACTACCGCGACTATTATTACGAGCGGCAACCGATCGACCAGCAGGTGCACCTGGGCTTCGACCTGGCGGTGACGGCGCACACGCCCGTGGCGGCGGCCAACGACGGCGTGGTGGTGTTTTCCGGGCCATTGGGGATTTATGGGAATGCGATTGTGGTGGACCATGGTTTGGGGCTGCAAAGCCTCTATGCGCACTTAAGCGAGATTCAGGCGAAGCCTGGGGATGCGGTGAAGAAGGGCCAGATAATTGGGAAGAGCGGGGCGACGGGGCTGGCGGGCGGGGACCATTTGCATTTCAGCATGATGGTGGACGGGGTGATGGTAAATCCGGTGGAATGGTGGGACGGGCACTGGATCCACGACCGGGTACTGGCTCCGCTGAAGCTAGGGGAATAACCTCGAGGAAAAGGTAGAACGCGATTTAACTTGCCCGCGTCTATGGAATGAGGCTAAGCTCGAAGCGGAAGGAGTTCTTCCATGCGAAAGACGTGGTTGGCGCTCTGGATGACGGCGGCGGCGGCGCTGCCCCTGGCTGCGCAGCAGAGGGGAATGTACGGGGGCGTATCGACGGGCAAGATTGTCGGCTCATTCGACAGCACCGGATTTGCGTCCGGGTTAGGGGCGACGGTGAGCAGCCTGCCGCAAACAAACCGTTTGATTCCGCTGCGACGTCCGGGGATTTATGCGAATCCGGTGCGGGGTGCGCGCGGCGGTTACGGGGGCGGGGGACGCGCTCGGACGGTGGTTGTGCCGTACGGGATTCCTTACGGGTTTGTAGGGTCGGGGTATGGCGGGGCGTACACGGGATACGATGGAGGTGCTCCGGCGCAGAGCGTGGTGGAGCCGGCTCCGCAGAGTCCGACGGTGATTATCAATCAGTACTACTCGCCGGACGTGGTGCGCCCGCAGATCAAGGAGTACACGGACTTGCCGGAGGCGGTGAAGCCGAAGGGGGAGGAAACGAAGCAGCAGGCGACGGTGTATCCGCCGGGCGCGCAGGAGGAAGTGACACCGGAGCGGGTGGTTTCGGCGACCAAGCCGACACTGACGTTGCTCGCGTTCCGGGACAGTACGGTGGTGGCGGTGATTGCCTATTGGGTGGATGGGCAGGATCTGCATTACGTGACCAAGGGCTACGCGAAGAAGGTGGTACCGCTGGAGACGCTGGACAAGGGCGTGAGCCTGCAGTTGAACAGCGAGCGGGGCGTGGAGTTCTCGCTCGAGTAAGGGGAGCGGGAAGGGTCTCTATAATAAAGACATGAAGATTGCAATGGCGGCAGACCACGCGGGGTTTGGCCTGAAAGAAACGTTGCGTGACGCGCTGAGAGGCGAGGGGTACGCCGTTTTGGACCTGGGCGCGCACAATGAGCTTCCTTCGGACTATCCTGATTTTGCGGAACTGGTGGGGAGGGCTGTGCTCGAGGGAAGGGCAGAGCGAGGATTGCTGTTGTGCGGGAGCGGGGTTGGAGCGAGCGTAGCGGCGAACAAGCTGCGAGGAATCCGCGCCGGGCTGTGCCATGATACGTATTCCGCGCACCAGGGAGTGGAGCACGATGATATGAACGTGCTGGTGCTGGGGGCGCGGGTGATTGGTCCGGAACTGGCGAGGGAGCTGGTGCGGGCCTTTCTGAATGCGCGATTCGACGGAGTGGACCGGCACGCGGCGCGGCTGCGGAAGGTGGCGCTGCTCGAGGAGCGATGCTGAGGCAGCAGGGGGCTTAAACTCGAGGGATGGCCGGTTCGCAAACGACCCTGGTGGTGATTCTGATCCTGTTTGCCGGGACGCTGGTGCGGTCCGCGTTGGGGTTTGGAGAGGCGCTGATCGCGGTTCCGCTGCTGGCGCTGCTGCTGCCCGTGGAGGTGGCGGCTCCGACGGCGGTGCTGGTATCGATCACGATTGCGCTGGTGATTTTCGCGCAGGAGTGGCGGAGCGTACACTACCGGAGCGCGGGGTGGCTGCTGCTTTTCACGTTATTCGGGATTCCGGCGGGGTTGTATCTGTTGAAGGCTTTTCCGGAACCGGTGGTGAAGGCCATTCTAGGGATGGTGATTGCGGGGTTCGCGCTCTATTCGCTTCGAAGGCGGCGGCGGCTGGAATGGAAGGACGACCGGTTTGCGTGGGTGTTTGGGTGGACGGCGGGGCTGCTGGGGGGCGCGTATGGGATGAACGGACCGCCGCTGGTGATTTACGGGTCTTATAGGGGCTGGACTCCGGAGCGGTTTCGGGCGACTTTGCAGGCGTACTTTCTGCCGGCAAGTATCGCTGGGATGGGAGGGTACTGGGCGGCAGGTTTGTGGACGCCGGCGGTGAACCACTACTATTTCACTTCACTTCCCGCGGTATTCGCGGCGATCTTTCTGGGACGCTACCTGCATGGAAGGCTGCCGGCAGAGAAGTACTTCCTGCTGGTGTACTTGAGTTTGCTGGCGATTGGCGGGGTGCTGATGCTTCAGGCGGCGGGCGCGTGGCGGGCGCGCGGCTAGATGACAGAGGCCAGCAGAAATCCGGGAATCTGTCATTCAGAATTTCTTGCGCTTTAATGGGTGAGGTGGATGTTCAGTTCGCTCCCGTCGATATCTCGATCAAACTCGCCATCGCCATAGGCATCGGCATGCTCGTCGGACTGGAGCGCGAGTGGTCGCAAAAGGACCTGGGGACGAGAACGTTCACGATTGTCGCCATTGCGGGCGCACTGAGCATTCTCGCTTCGCCGCCCATTGCCTACATCACGTTCGCCGGGGTCTTGTTGATTGTTCTGTTGACTGCCCTGCACAACGTGCGCGAGGGAAGATCGGTGGAGGCGACGACGTCGGCGGCAGTCATTCTGACGTTTGTCCTCGGAGTCCTCATTGGCCAGGGCCATCACTACACTCCGGTCGCGGCGGCTATCGTGATGACCTTACTGCTGTCTTTGAAGCCGGCTCTTACACATTTTGCGGGCGGGCTCCTGGTGACTGAGGTGCGATCAGCCGTCTCGCTCGGTCTGCTGGCGTTCGTGATTTATCCTGTGCTGCCGAATCGCACGGTGGATGCCTGGGGCCTTCTGAATCCCCGGGAAGCGTGGCTCATCATTGTTGTCATCGCAGCTCTGGGGTTCGTCAATTACGTGCTGCTGAAAATGTTCGGTTCGCGCGGTTTGAACTACTCGGCGATTCTTGGCGGCCTGGTGAACAGCACTGCCGCGATCGCCGAACTGGCCGGGTCGATTAAGAATCAGTCCGGGGATATTGCTACGCTGGCGGTCACCATTGATTTATTGACAGTGGTGGCAATGTTTGTTCGGAATCTTCTGATTCTGGCTATCTTCGCGCCTCCCGCGGTGGCGAGCGCCGCCGGCCCCATGATCGCAATGACGATTACCGCCGCGGTTTACATTTGGAGCGGGAGGAAGAACCGGCAGGGGAATACGGGATTGGTTCGGCTTTCCTCACCCCTGTCGCTCGGCAAGGTCTTCCAATTCGGGTTCATTTTCATAGCGATCGAAATCGCCGGCAGCCTGGCGCAGCGCTACTTTGGGCATCTTGGTTTCCTGCTGGTGAGCCTCATTGGCGGACTCGTTTCGAGCGCCAGTACGGTTGGGGCAGCGGCGACACTGGCGATGCATCGCAGCATAGACATGCAGACAGCGGGCTTCGCAACGGTGCTGACTTCGATGACGAGTGCGCTTTCCAATCTCCCCATCATGCAGCATGAGATCCGGGATTGGGCGATCACGCGCAAAGTGGTTGTCGTTTCCTGCGTAATTGTGGGCTTCGGGATTCTTACCATGCTCGTTACGCGCGCGTTTCCATAAGCTGGCTTCGCGGTGGGGTGTCCGCGCCGGCGGCGGTAACGCCGGGCCAGCGGGAAAGGCCGGCGCCGCGCCATAATTGACCAATGCGGAAATTCGCGTTGTTTTTGGGGCTGGCGGCGGCTTGCCTGGGGCAGCAGAGGCCTGCCACGCCGCGAGCGGCGGTTCCATCGGCTCCGGCGCAGGATGACAAACCCGTGGTGACGCGGCACGAATTGACGGTGCATGGAGCGACGCTGCGTTACACGGCATCCACGGGGTTTCTTCCCATTAAGAACGAGACCGGGGAGACCGAGGCGAGCATGTTCTACATCGCCTACACGCTGGAAACCGCGGAGCCGGCCGCAAAGCGTCCGCTGACGTTCGCCTTCAACGGGGGGCCGGGAGCGGCCTCGGTGTGGCTGCACCTGGGAGCCCTGGGGCCGAAGCGGGTGAAGATGATGCCGGACGGATCAATGCCTCCCGCGCCGTACGAACTGATCCCCAACGAGCAGACCTGGCTCGACAAGACGGACCTCGTCTTCATTGACCCCGTGGGTACTGGCTACAGCCGGGTAACGAAGCCGGAACTGGCGCAGAAGTTCAATGGAGTGCAGGGCGACATCAGTTCGGTGGGCGAATTCATCCGGCTGTACCTGACGCGCAACGAGCGCTGGGGTTCGCCGCTGTTTCTCGCAGGGGAGAGCTACGGCACTACGCGGGCGGCGGGGCTATCGGGCTATCTTGTGGAACACGGAATCGCATTCAACGGTGTGGTGTTGATTTCGACGGTGCTCAACTTCCAGACTATCCGCTTCACGCGCGGCAATGATCTGCCGTTTGTGCTTTACCTGCCCTCCTATACGGCGACGGCGTGGTATCACAAGAAGCTGGCTCCGGATTTGCAGAAGGACCTTCCGAAGACGCTCGAAGAAGTGCGCGCGTGGGCGATGGGACCGTATGCGGAAGCGCTGGCCAAGGGGGACCGTCTGAAAGGCAGCGAACGGCAGGCCATGGCGGCGAAGCTGGCGCGCTACACCGGGCTGAGCGAGCGGTATGTGGATAACGCGGATCTGCGCATCGAGATTCTGCGCTTCTGCAACGAACTGCTGCGCGAGAGGAAGACGACGGTGGGGCGCATCGACAGCCGGCTGATCGCGTATGAAGGCCGGAATGTGGCCGAGCAGCCCGAGTTCGATCCGAGCATCGCGGCCATCCGGCCTCCCTACACGGCGCTGTTTGCCGATTACGCGCGGCGGGAATTGGGTTTTAAAACAGATTTCACCTATTACGTTTTAGGAGGCGGGATTGCGGGGTGGGATTGGGGGAGCGCGGCGGAGGGCTTTGCGGATACCGCGGATGCGATGCGGGCGGCGGCGGCGAAGAATCCGCACATGAAAGTCTTTGTGGGCTGCGGGTATTTTGATCTGGCAACGCCGTTCTTTGCCGCCGAGTACACGTTGAGTCACATGGGCGTGGATGCGCGGCTGCGGGGAAACTTCCAGACGGCGTACTACGAGGCTGGCCACATGATGTATATCCATCTTCCATCGCTCGAGAAACTGCGCCGGGATGTGGGGGCTTTTTTCGATTCGGCGATGCCCGGGCGGTAAGGTATACCATGCTCCATATGCGAAGGACCGGGATCATACTGCTGGCCGCGGTTGCCGTGGGGCACGCTCAGGAAGCGAAACGCCCGCGGATCACGGGCGTAGCCCACATCGCGCTGTATGCAAGGGATGTGGACAAGTCACGGCAGTTCTACAAGAATTTTCTGGGATACGAAGAACCATTCGATTTGAAGAACCCCGACGGCAAGCTCTCGCTGACGTTTATCAAGGTGAATGACCGGCAGTACATCGAGCTGTTTCCGGAGCGCGAGCCGGGCTCGGACCGGCTGAACCACATTTCGATTGAGACCGACAACGCGGAGGCGATGCGGCGCTACCTGGCATCGAAGGGAGTGAAGGTTCCGGACAGGACGCCGAAAGGGCGTATCGGAAATTCGAATTTCAACGTGAAGGATCCGGATGGGCATACCGTCGAAATTGTGCAGTATGAACCTGCCGGCTGGTCCCGGCGCGATGCCGGGAAATTCCTCGGTCCGCAGCGCGTTTCGACGCGCATGCTGCATCTCGGCATCCTGGTGGGTTCCACTCAGGAGGCGATGAAGTTCTACGGCGGCATTCTCGGGTTCCGCGAGATCTGGCGCGGCAGCAAGGACGGCAAGGAACTGAGTTGGATCAACATGCAGGTTCCTGACGGGACGGACTACATCGAGTTTATGCTCTACGAAAAGATGCCGGCGCCGGACAGGCGTGGAACGGCGCATCACATCGCGCTCGAAGTACCGGATATGGCGCAGGCGGTGGCGATGCTCGAGGGCAAGCCCGCACGGCAGAAGTACTCGAGGACGATGGAGATTCGCGTGGGAACGAACCGCAGGCGGCAGTGCAACCTCTACGATCCGGACGGGACAAGGGTGGAGTTGATGGAGCCGCGAACGGTGGATGGTGTTCCCGCGCCGTCGTCGAAGGCTCCGCCGGCGCGGCCGTAGGTTGTTGATCAGCCAAGCAGGATCGCTTTGATCTCGATGGTTTCCTTCGTGATTGGCTCGTAGAGCAAGGGGTGTGCCAGTTCCAGCATCACCTGGTCGAGGATTTGGTCCGGCGTATCTTCGCATTGCACATCGGAGCGTCCTTCGAATAACTCCGCCCAGCGTTCCAGATCGCGCGCTTCCAGATGTCCGTCGAGGAAGCGCTGGAGCACCGAAAGGACATCCGCGCGGCGCAGGATTGCCGGCGGAACCAGGTTGGCGTCGAGCGAAATGGGAGCGAGCATCCGGCGAATCTCCCCGACCGGGCGGTCGAAACGGATGAGTGCCTCGACCGCATTTCTGTGCCTGCCGGCGCCGGTCAGTTTTTCTTCGATTCCCATGGGCGAGATTCTCCTCTCTCCTAGTCCTTTTTCGTATCAGTAGGCTTGTTTGCGGACCGGATGGCCTCGGAGAGTTCTTTGATCTTCTCTTTGGGAAAAGCCTTCCCCGCCAACAACTCGTTCAACCGCGTGATTGCGGCTCTGGTTTTGACGGGAATACCCCCCTCCGTATCCCGGGAGGTTTGCAGTGCCGCATTGTAGGCAAGGTCCACCTCTTCCGCCGACGCCGCCGGGAGCGCCGCGGCTGCCGGCGCTGCCGCCGGAGAGGCGGCGGCAGCCTTCTGTGCCGCCTCGCGCTGCTTCGCGCAATCGGCCGCCGCTCGCGCCTTCAACTCGTTGATGACACCGGTCATGTAATCATGGAAGACTTTTTCAGGCCCTTCCGCATCCAGTTTGGCCAGCATCTCCCGGCCCACGTACGCGATTGGGGTGCTGTCGCGATGGGATTGATAGAATGCGTACCGCTGCCACAAGGTTTCGTCGGCCTGCACTTCCTCACAATAGGAGCACTGCGTCCCTCCGGTGAACGGCTTACCCATGATATTCTCGAAAATCTGATCGGGCCAGTGTGCCGACTTCTTGGCTCCGCCTCCTCCCAGAAGAGAACGGGAGTAGAGTTCCTTCACGCTGCCATCCTCCTTCTTGTACCCGCGCACGTCGTAGGCCAGGGTCTTGGCATCGGCATCCATCTTGCGTGTATAGACCAGAGCGATGTTCTTCTCTTCGTCGTACTTCTTCTTGTGCAGGCTGACGGAACCGTCATCGTGTCTTTCGACCTGGATCCCGTCAAAAATCCGCGGGCTCTCTCCCCGGAACTTTTCGTATACCTTTCGCTGCTCGGAAGTCAAACCTTCCGTGCCTGGGGGGACGGGGCGGTTGCCTTCCGCGAGCTGGTATCGGACGGTCTTTCCGTTCACGTCCACTAGCAAGGCATTATCCTGGAAACGGTCCGCCGTAACGGGCCCTCCTTTGACAGGAGTTGCCAGCGGAGCCCCGTTCACGCTGAGTTTCGTTTCCTTCTTGGCGAGAAGCGCTTCGGCGGCTTCCTCGGTGTAGACGCCTGGAACGCCCGCCGCAAGCCGCTTCCAACTCGCCGGCAAGTCGTCGCGGTAGATGGCCACGTCGGCGTGCGTCTGTGCCTGGAACTGCTGGATCTTTTCCTCTAACCGGAAATGGTCCACCACTGCCTTGGAATTCACCCAATCCCTCAGCTTGCCAACCCGGCTCGCGATCACGCTGGCATCGGCAGGCTGGGTGCAGACTTCCTGCATGGTTTTTCGGAAGTCCGCCTCGAATGGGCCGAGTTTCTCGCCGTTTTCCAGGTCGCAAGGGCTCGCCTCGGCTCCGAAGTGTTTCTTCAGAATCTCCCGCGTCTTCGCGCGCATTACGGACTGGGGGATCAGGCTGTGCGCGTCCTTGCCTGGATACGAGGTTCGCGCAACGTGCCAGTCCGCGCCGGTGAACGAGCGGATGGAGTCGCGGATGAAGAAATGCCGCAGCGTCATGGCGTCCTGGCGCTGGCTGCGGGGGAAGCCGCAGGAAGGGCACTTGTCATCCCCGCAGTCCGCCACGGCTTCGAGCGAATCCACGTGACCTGGAACCCTTTCGCGGATGGTGCGATCCTTTTCCAGGATCCCGGTTGCCAGGGCCTTGAAGTCAACTAAAGGATCACTTCTGCGCACTTGCCGGAGCCTTTCCGCCGCCCAACCGGGCGATCCAGTCAGCGAGCCGCTCCACCTTCTCTTCTCCGGTGAGATGGAAGTCGCGCAGGATTGCCGCGGTTTGTGGGGATCGGGCCGGGCCGGAGAGGATTCCACGGAATCCGAATTGAAAATTGGCGTAGCGCATCACCAATTGGTCCCCGGTAATGCCGAAGGAATGGGCTTCGCGAATCAGGCCCGCGAGGAGGGCGGCCAATGCGGAGTCATCGTATTTCGCGGCCCTTTCTTTCCACATCTCGCGGAAGAAGGGGACCTGGCGCCGGGCGAACGCCTGTTCTTTCTGATTTGCGATGAACTCGAATTGCGTTTTCCGGATAATCATCCGATTCCCAGTTTTTTCTACTTTAACAACAATCGCACCTCGACGGGGCCATCCCCGCTGCCGTGTTCCACAGTGTTGCCGCTGAATCACACCTCAGGGGTGGCAAGTGGTTGTTTTCAGGCGGCTCCCACGGTGGAAGGGGACGTGCAGGCGAGGTCACCCATGAAGATGCGATCCAGCCAGATCACTTCCATCCTTCTGCATGGCGGCGCGGTCTTTGCCCTTCTGCACCTCTCTGCCGTGCAGGAACTGCCGGAGAATCGAAAACAACCGGACCTTCATTGGACCAGCATCAAGCTCGAGTGGCACCTTCCGCCCGGCAATGCGAAAGGCGGAGGCAGCGGGAACGATGTGCTTCCGGCATCCAAAGGCGAGTTACCGCGAACCGCGCCGCGGCAGTTCCTTCCGCCCACGACGAAACGTCCCGAAACCATGCCTTCGCTTCCGGTGGAGCCTGTTCTCCCGGGGGCTCCGGACCCGGCGAGGAAGCCGGAACTGCTGACCTTGTTGGGCGACCCCACGGCGCGCAGCGGACCGCCGTCTGACGGCAACCAGGGCGGGACGGGAATCGGCCAGAACCCTATGGGGCGGGGAGGAGTGGGGAACAGCCGCGGTGGCTCATTCGGCGACGGCGACGGCGGCATCGTCCCCGGCGGTTCGCAGGGCGGCGCCACAACGCAGCCGAGAATCATTTACATGATTGAGCCCGAGTTCACCGAGGAAGCGCGGAAGGCGCGGCTGCAGGGGACGGTGGTTCTATATGTCGAGATTGACGAGCGCGGGCAGGTGCACAACATCCGAGTGCAGTCGCCGCTGGGGCTGGGGTTGGAGGAGAAAGCGATCGAGGCGGTGCGCAGGTGGCGTTTTCAACCCGGCACCCGTAACGGAAAACCCGTGCGCGTTCCCGCGCTGGTGGAGGTGAATTTCCACCTGCTGTGAGGCGCTACTGCACGGCCGGCAGGCTGTTCGTGGTGTTGGCGGAGACCGTGCTTGCGGAGGCCACGACGCCGGGGCGGCCGGCGAGCCAATCAGCGGGCAGTATCCAGTTCCAGAAGGATTTGAAATTGTCCTTCGGAATGGGGTTGTTCTTGTTGGAAAGGCTTTCCCCCGCGCCGCGGCGCTTGGCGTGGTTGAGGGCGCTGATGAGTTCATCGCGCAGTTGATCCGCCGTGACCCCGGTGAGGTTGAGCGCTTTGCGCAGTAACTGATACCCCTCGGAGAACCGTGTACGGTATTCGGCATGCGAGGAGATTTGCGCCCCGATGAGCCCTTCGAGCTGCATGCTATCGACTGTGGACAGGAACTCGAAGTACTTGCAGGACATCATGGCCGAATATTCCTTGCTGCCCAGCATCTTGGTCTTCACCTTCTCCTGAATCGACTGCTTCATCTTCAGTGTCGGAACATCCAGCTTTTCCTGTTTCAACTTCGCCATGAACTCATCGGGGAGGTTCAGGTCCGGGTCATTCAGCCACTTGTAGAAGCGGAACTTGTCGCGGTTGCCCACTTCGATCTGGCCGAAGCCGACAGCGGGGCCGTTCTTGCCCGCCTGCTGCACGTTGCAGAAGCCGGTCTCCTCGAAGAAGATCACCGCCAGCATTTCGTTCGGCATGTTGGAGTTCTTGTTGTTGCGGGCGATGGCGTCGAGCATGGTGGGCAGGTTCCAGGCCTGGGCTTCATGCCAGGCGAATGGGGAAGGGTTGACTCCGGGCTTCGAGGGTTGCGTGGGCATCGATTTCTCTCTCACCCTCTCAGGCGCAAGGCCGGGCGAAAATCTGTCATTGAGCCGAGGGTTTGGGCGGGGAGAAGAAATCGAGGGGAGTAAGATCGACGATGCGCCATCCTTTGCCGGCGCGCTGGAGGACCACGGTGAGCGGCTTGCGGCGCTCGGTGGTGGCTCCCACGAGCGAGCGTGGTTTGAGGCGAAGAAACCAGTCCAACTCGAGAGTGCGGCGGTCTCCCTCGCCAGTGATGGAGAGAATATCCACGCTGGAAGCCGCCTCCCATCCCTGGAGCATTCCGCGGACGTTCGATTCGATCCGCCCGCGCAACTCTTTGTCGAACGCGCGGAGGAAATCCTCGGGGTCATCCTCGGAAAGGCGCGCCGCGAGTTCGCCCAGCCAGTCCGTCAACTGTTGCTGTTCGTCGCCCCGGAGAAGGGAAGCGGCGGGCAACAGGATCCATTCCCGGCGGCGCATAATGAGCCCCTTCTACGTGCGATAGCTCGCGTTGATGCGGATGTATTCTTCCGTGAAATCGCAGGTCCAGAAGCGCGTCTGTCCTTCGCCGCCGCCCTGGATGACGAAGTGGATATCCACCTCTTTCTCATCGAGCTTCGCTTTCAGCGCGTCTTCGGAAAACGGGGCGGCGAGTCCCTTGCGGCACACGCGGACGCCTTGCATGTAAACATCCACCTGGGCGGGATCGAACGCCACGCCGGAGTTCCCGGCGGCCATCACAATGCGGCCCCAGTTGGGGTCTGAGCCCGCTACGGCAGTCTTCACCAGAGGAGAATTGGCGATGGCGCGCGCGATGCGGGCCGCGGCGTCCTTCGATGGCGCTCCCTCGACATGAATGGTGATGAGCTTCTTCGCCCCTTCTCCATCGCGCGCGATCTGCCGCGTCAGATCCTGCATGACGTGGAGGAGCGCTTCGGTGAATACGTTGCGGTCCTTCGCGGATATCTTCTGTCCGGAAGCGCCGTTGGCCAGCAGCAGGACCGTGTCATTGGTGGAAGTGTCTCCATCGACGCTCATGCGGCTGTAGCTCTCCTCGTTGGCTTCGCGGAGCATGCCGGCGAGCATGGAAGGGGCGATGGCGGCGTCGGTCATGACAAACCCGAGGGTGGTGGCCATCATCGGCATGATCATTCCGGCTCCCTTCGTCATGCCCGCGATGGTTACCGTGCCTTTGCCGGCGGTGACCTCCGCCGAAGCTGTTTTGGGGCGCGTATCCGTGGTCATGATGGCGCGGCTGACGGCTTCGAAATTGTCCGGCGAGAGCGAGGCGGTGAGCTTGGGCAGCGCATTGGTGATGAGCTTGGGATCGAGTTCCACGCCGATGACGCCAGTGGAGGCGGGAAGCACGTGCGACACCGGAGATTTGCGCAATTTCGCCACAGCTTTGCAGCAGGCCAGGGCCACGCGGTCTCCGGTGCGGGTGGCGCAGTTGGCGTTGCCGGCGTTGATGAGAATCGCGCCCGCCACTCCCTGGCTCTCCTTCAGGTGCGCCTTGCACACCTTCACCGGCGCCGCCTGTACGCGATTTTGAGTAAACACTCCGGCACAGGCGGCGGACGTGTCTGACACGATTAAGGCAAGATCATCCTGCGCGACCTTACGAATCCCTGCGTACAGCGACGCATAGCGATAGCCAAGCGGCAGTTTCAAATTTTCTCCCCCAAGAATTCATACTCTAGCAGCCGCTGGCCGTTGAGAAAAGCCTGCGCCGGCATTTTCTTTCGTCCCTCCAGTTGTAATTCGAGCAATTCGAGGGTGGAATTTTCGCCGCATGCCATGAGAAGTCTCCCGTCTTTGGGAACCGCCGTGCCGGGCGGCTGGTTTAGGCCTTCCTCCGCGACACGAGCCTGCCAGATATGGAGCATGTAGCCGCGAAACGTTGTAAATCCGCCGGGCCACGGCTGGAATCCGCGAATGCGGCAATGAATTTGCGGGGCGGGCAGACTCCAGTGGATGAGGCCGTCCTCTTTCTTCAGAATCGGCGCATAGGTGGCTTCGGCGTTATCTTGAGGGATCGGAGTGATGACGCCCCGCGCCAGGCCGTCGAGTGTTTCCACCAGCAACTGCGCGCCGATCACCGCAAGGCGGCCGCCGAGTTCGATGGCATTCTCCTCCGGGCCGATCCCGGTTTCGCGCTTCAGCAGCATGTCGCCGGTGTCGAGACCCGCATCGATGCGCATCGTGGTGACTCCGGTGATCCGCTCACAGTTGGCGATGGCCCATTGGATGGGGCCCGCCCCGCGATACTTCGGAAGCAGGGACGCGTGCACGTTGATGATTCCCAACCGGGGCAGATCAATGATGGTTTGGGGAATGATCTGGCCATAACCCACGACCACCATGGCATCGGCTCCGATGGCCTTCAGTTGCTCGACCACTTCCGGACGCCTGACGCGTTCGGGCTGCTCCACACGGAGACCGTGCGCGAGCGCGCATTCCTTCACCGGGGAGGGGAGCAGTTGCCGGCCGCGGCCTTTGGGCCGGTCGGGTTGTGTGTAGACCGCCGCGACTTCGTGTCCGGCCCCGAGGATCGCCTGGAGGGTAGGAACGGCAAACCGCGGCGTGCCAAGGAAGACGAGGCGCATTACCACTCGCCGGCCTTGATCATCTTCTTGATCTTGCGGCGAATGAGATCGCGTTTGAGCGGGCTGAGATGGGAGAGAAAGAGGATGCCATTGAGGTGGTCGAGTTCATGCTGCATCGCGCGCGCGAGAAGGTCCTCTCCCGTGACCTCGATAGGCTCGCCGTCGAGATTTCTGGCGCGAATGGTCGCCTTCCTGGCGCGCTCGACATCCTCGCGGAAGCCGGGAATACTGAGGCAGCCCTCTTCGCCCACCTGGGAGCCTTCCTTGAATGTGATTTCGGGGTTGATGAGCACGAGCTTTTGCTGGGGGTCTTCCCCCACCGAGCAGTCAATCACCGTCAGCCGCTTCGGCACGCCTACCTGCGGAGCCGCCAGGCCCACCCCTTTCGCCGAATACATGGTTTCGAACATGTCTTCGGCGAACTCCCGCAACTCGGACGAGCCGAACTCGGTATCCTCCACCGCATCACACGGTTTCTCCAACACCGGATCGCCGTACTTCACGATCTTGTAGACCATCAGAACTCCCTAACCTGCGCGATGTAGCCTTCGTAGTTGCGGCGGGTTTCCACAAGGGAATCGCCGCCGAATTTTTCGAGGAACGCCTGGGCGAGGACAATCGCCACCATCGCTTCGCCGATGACCCCTGCCGCTGGGGCTACGCAAACATCGCTGCGCTCATAGGCCGCCAGCGAGGGCTCGCGGGTTTCGAGATCGACGGATTCCAGAGGTTTGCGCAGAGTCGAGATCGGCTTAAGAAATCCCCGTACAAAGACGTCCTGACCGTTCGTCATCCCCCCCTCCAGTCCGCCGGCCTTGTTCGCGCCGCGGAAGAAGCGCCTCTCTCCTTTATCGTAGTGTATTGTATCCTGCACTTTCGAGCCGTAGGAAGTGGCCTGCTCCTCCGCGCAGCCGACTTCGGCGCCCTTGACTGCCTGCATGGAAACAATGGCTTGCGCGAGCCGCCCGTCGAGCCGGGAATCCCAGGTGATGTGGGAGCCGAGGCCGGGAGGCAGGCCGTGGGCGCGCACTTCGAAGATGGCTCCGATGGTATCTCCGGTGCGATATGCGACGTCGACCGCTGCTTTCATTTTCGCCTCGGTTTCGGCGTCCACGCACCCGAGCAGAACTTCTTCCTTCGCGGCGAGCGTCTCGATCTCGTCCCAGGTGACCGGGCGTTCCAGACGCACCGGTCCAACCCCGATGACGTGGCTGAGGACGCGGATGCCGAACTGGGCAAGGAACGCTTTCGCGATGGCGCCTACCGCCACGCGGGCGGTAGTCTCCCGTGCGCTAGCCCGCTCCAGGATATAGCGCGCATCCTGAAAGTTATACTTGATGGCTCCCGCCAGGTCCGCATGCCCCGGCCGCGGGCGTGTCACGGGTTTCTTTTTGTCCTCGCCTCCTTCGATATCCTCGACTGGAAGCACTTCGGTCCAGTTCTTCCAGTCGCGGTTGCGGATGATGAGAGCGATGGGCGATCCGATGGTCTGCGAATGGCGGACGCCGGAGACGATCTCGACCGTATCGGTTTCGATCTTCATCCGGCCGCCGCGACCGTAACCCTGCTGGCGTCTCCAGAGTTCGTGATTGATCGCTTGTAAAGATATAGGGATACCGGCGGGCAGGCCCACTAACGTCGCCACTAAACATTCGCCGTGGGACTCGCCGGCGGTCTCGAAACGAAACATGTAGATGCTTTTACTATGTTAGCAACCGCCGGGACTCAAACCAAGGAGAGTATTTTTCAGGCGAGGACGCCGGCGGCATGCCCCGTGGAATCGGCGAACTTCTCCACCGGAGTTCCGAAAGCTTCGAGTATCGATAGCCACAAGTTGGACAACGGCGAATCCTTCTCATAGACCAGGTGCTGTCCGGTTGCCAGGCGTCCGCCTGCCTTGCCGGCGAGCACCAGCGGCAGATTGTGGGGGTCGTGCTTGTTGCCATCGCGGATACCCGCGCCGCAGAGGATGACCGAGTTGTCCAGGACGTTCGAATCCGCTTCCTGCATTGCGCGGAGCTTTTCGAGCAGATAGGCGTATTGTTGCAGGTGCCAGATGTTGATCAGGCGGTAGGATGCGAGTTTCTCGGGATCCGACTGGTGGTGGGACATGTCATGGTGGCCGCCCTTCACCCCGTCGATGAACTGGAAGCTCTGGTTGCTCACCTCGTTGGCGAACATGAACGTGCAGATGCGCGTGGTGTCGCTGTGGAACGCCAGCGCGATCATGTCCATCATCAGCCGCACGTGCATGGCGTAATCCTTGGGGATCCCTTCCGGTTTGGCATCCTCATGCAATTTCACGCGGGCCTTCCAATGCGACTTCTCAGGCGACGAGGCGCGTTCGATGCGGTCTTCCAGGGAGCGGACGCCGGAAAGGTATTCGTCCATGCGGATGCGGTCCGATGCGCCCAGTTTCTGCCGCAGGGCTTTCGCGTCGTCGAGCACGAGGTCGAGCAGAAGCCGGTCCTGTTTGGCGGAATCGCCCTGGGGTTGTCCCGCCCGGAACAACCGTTCAAACACCAGACGCGGATTAATCTCGCGCGCCAGAGGGTTCGTAGGGCCGCTCCAGGCGATATGCGCGCCGTAGACTCGCGTGTAGCCGACATTGCGATCAACGCCTGTCGAGACAGGGGTGATGCCGAGTTCGAGCGAGGGCAGGGGAGTAGCGCGCCCCGCCTTTTGCGCCGCTACCTGATCCATCGAGATTCCGTTGCAACTGATGTCCACGCCCTGCGTCTTGGTGATGGTGGTGGAGGTCAGCCAGCCCGAGATCTTGACGTAATGCCCATCGCCGGTCAGGCTTCCGGCATTCCAGAGATTCGTGGGGATGATCAGGTAGTCTTTAAACTTCTCGAGGGGCGCCATGATGTTCGTCAGCCGGAAGTCGCGGCCTTTGCCCTCCGGTGTCCACATGTCTTCGCGAACGCCGTTGGGCATGTACAACGCCGCCAGCCGGACCGGGCCCTTGCCCTTCGCCCCCGTAGTGGCGGCTTTGGCCGGGTGCATGGCTTCGAGCCACGGCAGAGCGAGCGTCACGCCGGCTCCGCGCAGCACCGTGCGGCGCGAGATGGGAAATTTCGTCACTGGGCCTCCTTGACAACCATATTTGCCACCGTGCCGGGCTTGTAGCGGAACGGCACACTCAGAACAATTTCATTTACCAGTGTTTGCGCCCGGTATTCGTCTTTTTCCAGTTGTTTCACAATTTGCTCGACGGTGCAAGAGTCCTGGAGGGTCAAGCCGCGGCCGAGGGCGTAGCCGAGGAGCTTCGACGTGAGATTCCGGAGAAACAGGTCCTTTTTCTGCATCAGGACGGCTTTCAATTCTTCCGGACCTTCAAAGCGCGTGCCGTCGGGGAGTTCCCCTTTCGCGTCCACGGGCTTGCCGCCTTCCTCTGTCCGCCAGCGCCCGATGACGTCGAAGTTCTCGAGGGCGAAGCCGATGGGGTCGAGGCGGCTATGGCAGGATGCGCAAGCTGGATTGGCGCGGTGCTGGCTCAACCGCTCGCGCATGGTTCGGGGCGCAGCGCCGCTATGCTGCTCGGCGAGGGCGGGGACGCTCGGCGGAGGAGGCGGCGACGGCGTGCCGAGCATGGCATCGAGCACCCACTTCCCGCGCAGCACGGGGCTGGTCCGCTGCGGCAGGGACGATACGGCAAGAACAGCGGACATTCCGATGAGCCCGCCACGGTGGCTGCCCTCCGGCAACTCGACGCGCTTGGGTTGCTGCCGCAAGCCCTGAATTGTGCCGAATCCGTAATACTTCGCCAGCTTGTTGCTCACCACGGTGAACTTCGAATCAATGAAATTGAGCAGTGACAGGTTATTGGCCAGCACTTCCTGGAAGAACAGGATCGGCTCGTAGCGGATGCCCGATTGCACCTCGGATTCGTAATAGGGGGCGAACGCCTTCGGGTCCGGCTTGATGTCGCGGCCCAACTCGCGGGTGCCGAGCCATTGCTCGACGAACTGCTCGGCGAATTCCGTCGACTTGGCATCCTTCAGCATGCGGCCGACCTGCTCCTTCAGCACTGCCGGGTCGTTGAGCTTTTCCCCCGCGGCGAGTTTCATTAACGTCTCATCGGGCATCGAGCCCCACAGAAAGTAGGAGAGCCGCGATGCCATCTCGTAGCCGCTGACAGGAACCGGACCTGGATCCGGATTCGCCTCCTCCATCCGGAAGAGAAAATTCGGGCTGATGAGCACGCCTTCGAGCGCGAAGCGGATGGCATCGTCGTAGGGATCCTTGCGCCGCAGGGCGTGTTGAAACAGCGCGTAGTATTTATCCACTTCACCCTCGCGCGCCGGACGCCGGAAGGCCCGCGGAACGAACGCCTCGAGGACTTTGCGGCCCGCTTGTTCGGCCGTCAGCGGCGGACCGGCGGGAGGCTCGGGTTCGGCTTCGGCTTTCTTGTCCGCGCGGCGCCCTGTTTCCAACTGCTTGAGGGCTTCCGGCGAGCGCTCGGGTTGGCCCGCCTCCGCAATCAGGAATCGCGCCCGCGCCCGCGTATCCGAGAAGGCATACGTCAACGCGCCGCGCGCCGCATCGAGGTATTTCTCGGCGTGCACCGGCGAGAGGAACAGCGTCTCGGCCGCATTGTCGAAGCCCTCTCCGCCGGCGCCATCCGCCGGCAGGTCACGCCCGGCGTTGACATGGATGTTGAGAAGATCGCGGATGGTGGCCGAGTATTCGTTACGATTCAGACGCTTGAGCAGCGCGCGCACGGGCGTGAGTCCGCCGGCGCAGGCAGCGGTTCGCAGCGATGCATCGAGCCACCCGGTGAAGGCATCGCGATCCCCGGCCGGGGGCGCAGGCCGGCCCACCGGCGGCATCTGCCCCTCGCGTACGCGCCGCAGCACGGACTGCATCCGCCGCGTATCCTCCGTCATCGCTTCCCTCGTGGGGTACTTGAAAATGTTGAATCCGCCCGTAGCCACCTTCGCGTTATGGCAGGCCTCACAATGCGTCTTGAGGAACGCCTGCGCCTGGGTGAAGGTGTACGGCTCGTTCGCGCGAACCTGTGATTGCATTGCTAACGCCAGTAGCAGAAGGGACATGAACTTTCCGTATCCTATCACGCGTGCCGGGGCGTGAGAACGGCTTCACTGAAAGAGGCCGGCTGGCGCGTGCGTACTTGACGCGGCGTTTACGGTTGTTGACGTACCCAGATCGTTCCTGTGTTTGCGCTAAGAACGGTGACGACGCCGTCAGGCGGGGCGATCTGAGGCAGGCGTAGATTGACCTGGATCATGCCTTGAACCAATTCCGGCGCGTTGCCCAGATACTCGATATTCGGAGAAAATGCTCCCGCCGAAGTGCTATAAAGCTGAATCGGAAATGGAGCGATCGGACGAGAAACCGGTCCATGCGGTATCTCCCCGTCTACTGCCGCCGGCAGCATATCTCCCAGTCCGGTGGCGTAGATTGTAACGATGGACCCTGGAGACGCAGGATTTGAGGCGCTGTTGATTGACCCGTCCTGATTCAGAGCCGCAAGCGGTCCGGATCGTAGACCACTGACTGTGAATAGTCCCGGATGGGCCGGCGAAACCGTTCTGTCGAATGCGGCCAGGAGCACGCCATCGCGCCGTAATTCGACGCGAACCTTGTTCGGAGGGAGGGTGAAGGGCGCCACCAGGTTGATTTGGCCCGGAGCGGCATAGAGTATCGGTGATGGAACTCCGTCAAAAGTAACCGTGATCCCGCCGAGTTCCCTGGTCACGATGCCCGCTGTGTCCAACTGTGTGATGAACTGCTGCGCTGGACCGATACTCGAGCCATAAATCGAGAGCACTTCGCCTGGTGCAAGGGAACTCATGTGATTACTGGCCGCATTGGCCATGCATGTGACTGTTCCGGGTTCAGGAGTGGTTGACGGCAATGTTGAGAATCGTGGGAGACCAAGATAGGCCGATTCCGCCACTACTCCGTCCTCTCCGTCGACCCAGGATTGCGCAGCGTTCAAATAGCCGGCAAAGATTATGGATTTGGCAGCCACGTCGAAACGGGCCACGAAAGTGGTTACCGGTCGAGATGCCAAGGCACTGAGACAAGCTCGCGGGGCTCGGGCGGTAGGCTGGAACTGGAGATCGAGAGCCAGCCCCGTTAGAATGAGCAAGCCTCGGCTATCGAGCGTCATCGAACTGATATTGGCGCCGGGAACCCTTGTGCTCCATGCTGAATTACCTGCCGGGTCCAACTTCGTGATGGAGCTGTCCGGTCCTGCAATCTCCCATCTTCGCTGATATGTACTGACATAGGCGTTGCCTTCTTCGTCGACAGCTACAGATGCACCTTGAAAGAAGGAGTCCCATCTGACGGAATAGATGGATTTCGTTGCATCTGCTGTCAGCCGGGTGACCATGACCGGCATCGGTCCCGGGCTCCCAATACCAGGGTTGCCCGTTCCCAAGACATACAGGCTGCGGTCCTTCCCAAGCGCAAGTGAGGTGGGGGTGAAGACCGCGGATGTCCCCAGTAGCGACGAAAACAGGAGTTGCTTGAGATTGCTATCGAACTTCGCGACGAACTGATCCGGTGTTCCGGTAGTGCGATATGCGCCAGGCGTGACGGGAAAATTCGTGGAGAGCGCTACTCCCGCGATGTACACGTTGGCGTCGTCGTCCAGCGTGAGTGATTGAATGCGGTCGGCGGCTGTTCCGCCAAAGTACGCCGATCCATTTACCGCGGATCCGTCGGAAGCCAAACGGGCGATGAACAAGCTCGCCGGGGCTGCTCGCTCTCCTGGACGGTCCGGCAGGAGGTTTGTCGAGGTTGTTTCGCCCCCAACGACTACACCTCCGCTCGGAGACACTGCGATGGCGCTGATTTCGTCAGATCCATTGCCGCCCAGATAGGTGGCCCAAAGCATTGCGCCATTTGGGGACAATTTAGCGATGAAGCCGTGCGCACACTGGTATCGCGCGGGGTTGGCATGGCAGTCCGGCGGCGGCTTGGGCTGAATCACGCCGGGGGTTGCCGGCAGATCGTTGAAATAGGTTGTTCCCGCCAAATAGATGAAACCATCCGTGTCGCGGGCTGCGACTGTTGGGGATGGAAGGTTATCCGCCAGGTTGACGCCGGTCTGAGCGGAGGCAGCATACCCACAGATCAGCACCAGTTGTGCGATGTAGACCATGCCCATCGATAGCTGTAACAAATTGTCAACCCTCACCCCAGGATAGTGCGCATCAACATCACAATTCTTCGACACGCCCTCGCACGTTCCCTTGCAGGAACGTTCTACACTGAAAGAATCCCTCGTACCCCCTGACGAAATATGAGTGAGACGACCAGCGAAAAACGCCGCCAGTATCCTTTTGACGCCATCGAGCCCAAGTGGCAGCGCTATTGGGACGAGCACAAGACCTACCGGACGCCGAATCCGGGCGAGGCGGGTTTCGATTCATCGAAACCCAAGTACTACGTGCTCGACATGTTCCCCTATCCAAGCGGCGACGGACTGCACGTGGGGCATCCCGAAGGCTACACCGCCACCGATATCTTTTCGCGGCACAAACGCAAGAACGGATACAACGTCCTTCACCCGATGGGTTGGGATGCCTTCGGACTGCCCGCCGAGCAGTACGCCATCAAGACAGGGCAGCATCCGCGGCTGACCACGGAACGCAACGTCGAGCGGTTTCGCGCCCAATTGAAGCGGCTCGGCTTCTGCTACGACTGGGACCGCGAGATCAACACCACGGATCCGAATTATTTCCGCTGGACGCAGTGGATTTTCCTGCAACTGTACAACTCCTACATGGACGAAGAAACCGGGAAGGCGCGCCCGGTTTCCGAACTGGAGGCGCAGGGGTTGAGCCGCGACGAGGTGGACGCGCGCCGTCTGGCCTATGTGGCGGAGGTTCAGGTGAACTGGTGCCCCGGTCTGGGGACGGTGCTCGCAAACGAGGAGGTCGTGGACGGCAAGAGCGAGGTAGGCGGGTTTCCCGTCGAGCGGCGTCCGCTGCGACAGTGGATGCTGCGCATCACCGCTTATGCCGAGCGCCTGAGCAATGAACTTGAAGATCTCACCTGGCCGGAAGGCATCAAGCGGCATCAGCGGGAGTGGATCGGCCGGTCCGAGGGGGCGGAGGTGCGCTTCGCTTTGGATGGTCTCGATGAGGCGATCAGCGTCTTCACCACTCGCCCCGATACGCTCTACGGAGCCACCTACATGGTGCTTGCCCCGGAGCATCCGCTGGTGGACCGCGTCACCGCGGAGTCGCGGAAGGAGGCCGTCGAAGCTTACCGCAAAGAGATCGCCGGCAAGTCCGACATGGACCGCACGGCGCTTGCCAAGGTGAAAACCGGAGTCGATACCGGCGGCTTCGCTGTGAATCCGGTCAATGGCGAAAAGATCCCCATATGGATCGCCGATTATGTGCTGATCAGCTATGGAACCGGCGCCATCATGGCTGTTCCGGCGCACGATGACCGGGACTTTGAATTCGCCGAGCAGTTCGGATTGCCAATCCGGCTGGTGGTGGAGGCTCCGCAGGGAAACATGGAAAAATGCTTCACCGGCGACGGCGTATCCATCAATTCCGAATTGATCAACGGGCTGCCCACGCCGGAGGCGAAACGCAAGATCACTGCGTGGCTGGATGAACGCGGACTGGGCCGCAAGACGGTTAACTACAAGCTGCGCGACTGGCTCTTCGCCCGCCAGCGCTATTGGGGCGAACCTTTCCCTATCTTGTGGCGAGACGGCAGGCACGAAGCCGTGCCCGAAGCCGAACTGCCGGTTGTGCCTCCGGAGATGGAAGACTACCGGCCCACGGGTACGCCGGAACCGCCGCTCTCGAAGGCCGGCGAATGGGTCCGCTATTCGGACAACGCCGTCCGGGAAACCAACACCATGCCGCAGTGGGCGGGCTCCTGCTGGTATTACCTGCGCTTCATCGACGCCTCGAACAAGGCGCGATTTGTGGGCGAGGAGGCGGAACGCTATTGGATGGGCTCGGCCGGCACTCCGGGCGGCGTCGACCTGTATGTGGGCGGCACCGAACATGCCGTGCTGCATTTGCTCTATGCCCGGTTCTGGCACAAGGCGCTTTATGATCTGGGCCACGTCTCGACGCCGGAGCCCTTTCAGCGGCTGGTGAACCAGGGCCTGATTCTCGGCGAGGACGGGCAGAAGATGTCGAAGTCTCGCGGCAACGTCGTCAATCCCGACCATGTCGTGCACGAGTACGGAGCGGACTCGCTGCGCCTGTTCGAGATGTTCATGGGACCGCTCGAGCAGGTGAAGCCCTGGAGCACCCGCGGCGTGGAAGGAGTGAACCGCTTCCTCGGCCGTGTGTGGCGGCTGTTTTTGGAATCCTCCGATGATGGCGCCAACTGGACGTTCTCCTCGAAAGTGCGCGACGTCGCGCCCGCCGCGCGGCAACTCAAAGTGCTGCATGAGACCATCCGCAAGGTGGGGGCCGACATCGAGTCGCTCTCGTTCAATACCGCCATCTCGCAAATGATGATCTTCGCCAACGAATTCACCGGAGCCGAGGAGCGCCCGGTGAGCGCGCTGGCGGCGTTCCTGCATCTGCTGAACCCGTTCGCCCCGCACATCAGCGAGGAGATCTACGAAACGCTTCAGCGACAGTTCCCCACGCTGCCGGCCGGGCCGTTGTCGGAACTGCCCTGGCCGCGGTTTGAAGAGAAGTACCTGGTGGAAGACACCGTGGAAGTGGTGGTGCAGGTGAACGGCAAGCTCAGGGACCGCGTAACGGTGGCGGCTGATGCCGATGACGAAACGGTGATAGCCGCGGCCTTGGCTAGCGAACGTGTCAAGGAACACATTGCCGGCAAGCAGATTGTCAAAGTGGTGGTGGTGCCGAAAAAGCTGGTTAACGTGGTGGTGAAGTAGAGACTGCGGAATGGTTTCGCCTTCGGCGACCTCGCGTTTATCGACCAGAGACATCCCTCGGTCGCGGTCGGAGAAAAGTTCTTGACCATCTGCTTGGTCCAGTCGCCGTATTCGAGTTCCTTGAGGCACGAGGCAAAGGCTTGACGCTCCTCCAGTGGCAGAGCGGTAATGGCGTTCTTGATGGTCATGTTCCCACCATAGCCCGAGATCGGGAAAGGCTACGCAAATTCCGCTCGGCGGCTCGGTCCCGTCTCCCAGTCCCTTCGCGACTTTGCGGGAGCTATGTGGCCTCAGTGCCCGTTCTGCCGGTGGTAGAATGCAATCAGTGTCCAACTCACTGACGGTTGAGGAGATCGTGCCGCTGGTCGAGGCGCTGCCTCCGGAAGAGCGGGCTCGTCTGGTACGTTTGATCACCGGGTTGCATGATTCATCGATCTATGCGGCGAGGCCACCCGCTGGCGACGAGTTCTCCACAGATGAGGATCCGTTAGCTTGGGATAGCGAGGGTTGGGAGAACGTGGCTTGAGGCGGGGCGAAATCCGCTGGTATACGTTTCGCCTTCCTGACAAACGCCGCCCCGTCATGATCCTTACCCGCGATGAAGTCATCGACCGATTGAATGAAATCATCGTCGTTCCGGCAACGCGGACAATCCGCGGGCTGGTGACCGAGTTGGTCTTAACACCGGATGAAGGCATGCCAGTGGCATGCGCCTTGAATTTCGATCATGTGGCGCTGGCCCAACGCGAACGCATTGGAACGCTCTTGAGCGTCCTGCCGCCGGCTCGTTGGCCGGAGGCGCGAACGGCGCTTCTTCGCGCCTGTGGCTTCGACGAGCCAGACAAGCGCTGAGAAGATGCCGGGTTCAAAGGACGGCAATGCCGGCGAGTTTCCCACTTTCAAGGTTCCTTTCTCCCGTTCCTCAAATTCTGCGTAGGCCGAGGTTCTGGCATAAGCGGCGATTCGCTTCTTCGCGCGTGAGGTTGAGGGGAGCACGATCCGCCGCGGATTTATTGATCAGCGACGGCGTAGCCATGAGAAGCAAGATAGCCCGCGGCACGCGCATTTTGGGAGGGCGCACGACCAGCTTTGGAAATCCGCTCTCTTTCGCGGCGTCTCCAGCGGCGGGCAGGAACACGGTGGAAGCAAGGAAAATCCAGTCCCGCGCCGGCGTCTTCACGCCGAAGCGTACGAAGTGCTGAGCAGCGCGGAAGCCAGTCAGCGTACTTCGAAGTAGGATTCCTCGACGAGGTCCGACGGGCGGATAATGTTGCGACGCCGGTCGCCCCTCACCAGCATCTTCACGGCGATGGCAGCCAGCAGCGCGATCTTGACGATTTCCAGCACGGAGTAAGCGGTATGAAAACTCCAGAACCGCGACCGCGCGGCGGAGGGAGTATCCTTGGGCACGAAATCGATCAACCGGCCCAGATAGGTGATCTCCGGGGTCAGCCAAAAATGCTGAAACAACAGCAGCGTCAGCACGGAACCGCACAACAGCAGCATGGCCTTGTTTCCGTTCGTGGCGAACAGCAGGTTGAAGGTGAGGAAGACGGCAAGCGCGATCTCGGCGGTTTCGTACCAATCGAAATAGAAGCGATTGAGCTCAGAAATCTGGTAGCGCAGCAGGGCGCGCGCGCCGTCGTGGCCGAGGGAATCGATCGGCGATTTGGCGGCGCTTGACGGCGCTTCCAACAAACGATCCACGCCGTGGAAGTTCTGGATCGCAACGAACATCATGGCAACGGCCAGGCCTGTCCAGATGCCGAGAATCAGCGTGGAGAGTCGCCTGGTGTGCATGGTGAGGGAAACGCTACGATTGTACCTTATCGGCGCGCAGAGGTCTCTTCTCTCCATCATGCCTCTCTCCTTCATGATGGATACATGCCACTGCGACTCTTCACTGTGTGCGCGCTACTGGCCGCGGGAATGTCCGGTGCGGAGCGTTATACCGTACAGCGGCGCCCTGGCCCCTACCCGCTCCTCGTTCTAGAAGATTCCGATGCCGGCGTCGAAGCCTCTGTTTCTCCGCGCGCCGGGGGTGAATTGTGCAGTCTCCGCTACCGCTGGAACGGCCAGTGGGTCGAGTTGCTCTACCGCGCCTGTGATTATTCGAGCCGCGAAGGATGGCGCGGAAAGGCTCCCTTGCTCTGGCCCGCCACCGGCGCGACCGTGGGCGAGGGTGATGTGGACGGCAATGGAAAGGCCGGGCATTACCGCGCCGCCGGGAAAACCTACACCATGCCGTTCCATGGTTTCGCGCAAAACTATCCTTGGACCGTGGACGTGACTCACGCGGACAAGCGCGAGTCACGCGTCCTCTTGTCTTTGACGGATTCAGAGGAAACCCGGAAGATCTATCCCTTTGCCTGGCGGCTCAGCGTGGAATACCGCCTCGTTGAAGGCCGTCTCTTCCTCGTGTACACGGTCGGGGCTTCCATACAAAACAAGGGCGAAATGTTTTTTTCGATCGGCAACCACATGACCTTCCGCACGCCGTTCCTTCCTGGCTCGGACGCGTCCCAAATGCGGTTGGAAACCCCGGCCGGATTCCAACTCGTGAAGAACGCCCGTAACCTTCCCACCGGCGCAACTATCAAGCCCGCCTTTCTCCCCGCCACTGATCTCAGCGCGCTTCCCGTGAAGCAGGCCGTTCCGCTCGGCGGATACACGGGCGATCCGGTCCTGTCGCTCACCGATCCCCAGGGACTTCGCCTGCGCATCAGGCACAGCGCGCAGCGCCTGCCCCGGCAGCCGTTTTTTCAATTCAACCTCTGGGGCGACGCCGGGGACGGATACTTCAGCCCCGAACCCTGGGTCGGCGCGATCAACTCCTTTCATACGAAGATGGGTTTAGTCATCCTGAAACCGGGAGAATCGTGGCGATGGACGATAGAGTTGTATCCTGTGACCATAGCCACGAAGTGAAAGGAGAGAATTTCTTCATGCGCAATTGGAAAAAATGGATAGGAGTGAGCGCGGGCGTCTTTGCGCTGGCAATTTTGATGGGGTTCCAGCCGGCGAAGAAAACCGCCGTCTCGACAGACCCGCTGATTGAGGGCTTCAAGAAGACAACGGTCGCCTCCGTGGCGGATGCCGTGGACACCGTTGCCGGCCATCCCGGTTTCATGTCGCACGACATGCGTCCCCGAATCGCCGGCGCCCCCGGCAAGGTCGTCGGCCGCGCGCGCACTGCCTTTGCGCGCCCCGCCGCGAAGGGGCAGTCCACTCCGCAGAATGCCGCCAAGCATGCCGTTGCCATGATTGACGATGCCAAACCCGGCGAGATCGGCGTCATCGTGCTCGAGAACGGCCTGGATATTGCCGCCCTTGGCGGTTTAATGGCCACCACCGCGAAGGCGCGCGACATGGCGGGTATCATCGCCGATGGGTCCGTGCGCGACCTGGCCGAGATCCGCGCCCTTGGGCTGCCCGTTTTCGCCAGAGGCGTCGCCCCTTCCACCTCCGTGGGCCGCTACATCAGCGTCTCCATGGATGAGGAAGTGACCTGCGCGGGAGTCAAGGTGAAGAAGGGCGACATCATCGTCGCCGGGGAAGACGGCGTTGTCGTCGTGCCCTCGGAAAAGGCCGCGCAGGTCCTGAAGACGGCGCAGGAAATTGATGACCGCGAAGGCAAGATGGTGCCGTTCATCAAACAGTTCAAGAGCCTGACGAAAACCATTCAGAAGTTCAACCGCATCTGAGGCAGCCGGGCCTCATTGTTGGGCCCTCGCCAGCGCGTTCGATGTGTGGAAGCTCTCGAGCTTTCGCCACAAGGCCTGGAAGCGGGCTTCCGGCATTGCCTCCTTGAGTTGGAAGTGGAAATCCTTCCGGCTCCCGTAATGGGCGCGCGACCGTTCGAAGGTGGTGAGAGTCAGCGAGAACGGGCCGCCTGTCGAGATGCTTTCGATATCCTCGAACCGCCACGTTCGCGATTCGTGCGGCTTGGCCGCGCGGTACACAATGCGGTCCGCGCCCACCAGCAGTTCACCCTGCGAACCGCCCAGCCGGTAAAGATGTTTCACCGGTATGCTCCATTGCGGATTCTCTACCGGCAGCGGGATCTCCGCGACAAAACGCTGGTCGAGTTTGCTCAACAAGGGGTACGCTTGCTCGAACGACTGGCCTTTCCCAAGGGCGAAGCGAAATTCCCGGTCCGCGCCGAATTTGAGCCGTACATCCTCGTAGGTGAGCACTGTCAGGCGCCCCGGTTCGAGCGACAGTTGCTGAATGTCAGGATATTTCCAGGCGAAGTGATGCAGGTCCTTCTTCTTCTTGCCGGGCGCTTCGGCGTACGTGACCCCTTCGGCGGTGATGGTGAGCGTGCCGGTACAGAACTTGCGCCAGTGCTCATGCCTCACCTGATAGGTGTAACCCTGCTGCCCCGCGGCCGGAACAACCGCGAGCAGCGCCATCAGCCACGCGCCAGTGCGCGCTTCAATTCGAAGTGCCATTTCCATACCTCATACACAGCGGGATAAACAATCAGTTCGAGAATAAAGGAGGTGAAGATGCCGCCGATCATTGGAGCGGCGATGCGTTTCATCACGTCGGCCCCGGCGCCGTCCGACCACATGATGGGCGCCAGGCCGAAAAACATCGTGGCCACGGTCATGAACTTCGGCCGGATGCGTTTCACCGCTCCGTGAAGAATACATTCCTGCAAATCACGCAGGCTGTTCAAACGTCCTTCCTGCTTCGCCGCATCGTAGGCCAGGTCCAGGTAGAGCAGCATGAAAACCCCGGTTTCGGCATCCACGCCGAGCAGCGCGATGAGGCCCACCCAAACGCCGATGCTCATGTTGTAATCGAGCAGGTGCAGCAGCCAGACGGCTCCCACGGCGGAGAAGGGAACCGCCAGCAGGATGATGGCGGTCTTCACGCCGGATTTGGTGTTGAGATACAGCAGCAGCACAATCAGGAACAGCGTCAGCGGCACCACAACCTTCAGCTTCTCCTGTACGCGTTGCATCGCCTCGTACTGCCCGCTCCACACCAGCGAGTATCCGGCGGGCATGCTCAGCTTCCGCCGCACCAGTTCCTTCGCCTCGTTCACGTACCCGCCGATGTCCCGCCCGGCGACATCCACATAGACGTAGCCGTTCAGCATGCCGTTCTCGTCGCGCAGCATGGCGGGGCCGCTGCGCAGGCGGATATCGGCCAGTTGCGAAATGGGGATCTGCATGCGCCCGTCCATCACGGGCACCAGCACGCGGCTCAGTTCATTGAGGTTGCTGCGGTAGTCGCGAAAATAACGCACGCTCACCGGGTAGCGTTCCCGGCCTTCGATGGTGGTGGTGATGTTGTCCCCGCCGATAGCCGACATCACCACCATCTGCGCATCGTCGATGCTCAATCCGTAGCGGGCGAGGTTGTCGCGCTTCCAGTCGAAATCGAGAAAGTAGCCGCCTCCGGTGCGCTCGGAGAACACGCTGCGCGTCCCGGGAACGTCTTGCAGGATCCGCTCAATCTGCGTGCCGAGGCTCTCGATGAGATGGATATCGGCGCCGTAGATCTTGATGCCCACCGGCGTGCGGATACCCGTGGTGAGCATGTCGATCCGGTTCTTGATGGGCATGGTCCAGGCGTTGCTGACGCCGGGGAAACTCAGCTTCGCGTTCATCTGATCGATGAGCTGGTCCGTCGAGATGTGATCGGGAGTGAAGCGCCGGAAGACGCGCTGCGCCCACTCGGGAGCCCAGTCGGAATACCAGGTGGGGACCTTGCGCCACTCGCTCTTCGGCTTCAATAGGATTGTGGTCTCCGCCATCGAGAGCGGCGCCGGATCGGTGGAAGTTTCCGCCCTTCCTGCTTTGCCGAACACTCGCTCGACTTCCGGAAAGCTCATGAGAATACGGTCCTGCACCTGCAACAGCCGTTCAGCTTCGCCGATGGAGATGCCGGGCAGTGTGGACGGCATGTACATGAGAGAGCCTTCGTCGAGCGGAGGCATGAACTCCGAGCCGAGCCGTTGATAGACGGGAAATGTTGCCGCCACCAGCGCGACCGCGGTGAGGATCACCACGTACTTCCAGCGCAAGGCGAAGGCGCAGACGGGCTCGTAGACATGGATGAGCAGCTTGCTGATGGGGTGCGTCTCTTCCGAATGAATGGCGCCCACCAGCACCGCGTTCGCCGCCCGGCTAAGCCACCGCGGCCGGAACTCGAAGTTCTTCATGTGCGTGAACAGCAGGCGCAGCGCGGGGTCAAGCGTGATGGCCAGGATAGCCGCCACGATCATGGTGAAGTTCTTGGTGTAGGCGAGCGGCTTGAAGAGCCGCCCTTCCTGCGCTTCGAGCGAGAGCACCGGAAGGAAGGAAACGGCGATCACGAGCAGCGCGAAAAAGCTCGGCCCGCCTACTTCCTTCACGGCGTCGATTACCACGCGGTGGTAGTCCTTCCGCCGTCCGGTGCGCTCCCATTCCTCCAGTTTCTTGTGCGTCTGCTCGACGACAACGATGGCGGCGTCCACCATGGCCCCAATGGCGATAGCGATGCCCCCAAGCGACATGATGTTCGACGTGATGCCCATCGCCCGCATGGGAATGAACGAGATGAGCACCGCCACCGGGATGGTGATGATGGGAATGAGAGCGCTCGGGATGTGCCACAGGAAGACGAGAATGACAAGCGAAACAATGACGAGTTCTTCGATGAGCGTGCTCTTGAGGTTGTCAATCGAGCGCAGTATCAGGCTGGAGCGATCGTAGACGGTCTCGATCCGCACGCCCGATGGAAGGCCGGGCGAGATATCGCGAATCTTCTGCTTCACCCGGTCAATGACGCGCAGAGCGTTCTCCCCCTCGCGCATCACCACAATACCGGCGGCCACATCGCCTTTGCCATCGAGGTCGGCGACGCCGCGGCGGATGTCCGGGCCGAGCGTCACTTCCCCTACGTCCTTCACGCGGACCGGCACGGAGGAAGCCGACGTGGCAAGGACGATTTTTTCGAGGTCCCGCGTCGAGCGCGCGTAGCCGCGTCCGCGCACCATGTACTCCGCCCCGCTGAATTCGAGCAACCGGCCCCCGACGTCATTGTTGCCGGCGCGGACGGCATCGAGCACCTTGCCGATCGGAATGCGGTAGGCTTGCAGCCGGACCGGATCGAGCTTGATCTGATACTGGCGCACGAAGCCGCTGAGCGGAGCCACCTCGGCCACTCCGGGGACCGACTTGAGGTGATAGCGGAGATACCAATCCTGGAGCGACCGCAGATCCGCGAGGCTGTGCTTTCCGCTGCTGTCGACCAGCGCGTATTGGAAGACCCAGCCGAGTCCGGTGGCATCCGGGCCGAGTTCGGTCTTCACTCCCTGGGGGAGCCGCGGCAGAACAGCGGACAGATATTCGAGAGTGCGCGAACGGGCCCAATAGATGTCTGTGCCCTCATCGAAGATGACGTAGACGTAGGAATAGCCGAAGTCAGAAAAGCCGCGCACGTCCTTGACCCGCGGCGCGCCGAGCATGGCGGTGACCACCGGGTAAGTCACCTGGTCCTCGACGATGTCCGGGCTGCGGTCCCAGCGCGAGTAGATGATCACCTGCGTATCGCTCAAATCGGGAATGGCGTCGAGAGGCACATTCATCATTGACCAGTAGCCGCCCACCGCGGCTGCCGCTGTGAGCAGCAGGACGAGGAATTTGTTGGCTCCTGCAAATTCGATGATGCGGTCAATCATGGCTGTGGCCTGTTCTCAGCCGGCTCTCGGAATCGATGAGGAAGACGCCGCTGGTGACGATGCGCTCGCCCTGCTTGAGTCCTTTGAGAATGGCGACGCGGCCGTCGATGTGTTCGCCGGTTTCCACTTCGCGCGGCTCGAGGTTTCCCTCGCCGTGATCCACGAAGACCGTCTTGCGTTCCCCGGTATCGAGAACGGCATCCTCGGGCACGACGAGCCGCGGCGTGGTGGCCAGCCGGAAATCGACATCCACAAACATGCCGGGTTTCAACCGCAGCTCGGGGTTGGGGACTTCGATGCGAACCTTCAGCGTGCGGGACTGCGCGTCGAACTCGGGCTGGATGTAGCTCACCGTGCCGCGCAGCGAGAGGGCGCGGTCATACGCCGCGGTGATGAGAGCCGGCGCGCCCATGCGAATCGCCGCCGCGTCCGCCTCGAAGATATCGGCGATGATCCATACACGGCTGAGATCGACGACGGTGTAAAGATCCATCGCGGGCGTCACCTGTTGGTGCGGAAACGCATTGCGAGTGGTGATGTAGCCGTCGTCGCTGGCAAACAGCGTGTAGCTGCGGATGGGTGCTCCGGTGCGAATCACCTCCTCGATCTGTCCGGCGGAAAGCTCCCATCGCGCCAGGCGCTGTTTGGAAGCCTCGATCAGACTGGCCATCTGCGCCGGGACGGTATCGAGCGTGCTCGAGTGAAGCTGATCGCGGCCCTTGATGGCCAGCAGAAGCTCCTGCTGCGTGGCGAGCATTTCGGGACTGTAGATGGTGAGCAGCGGGTCGCCGCGCTTCACGAACTTTCCCGTGAAATCGGCGTAGACCTTCTCGACGTATCCATCCACGCGCGTGTGGACGTGGTGGATGCGCGTTTCATCCACGGCCGCCCTGCCCACGGCACGGATCGTCTCCGCCGCGGAGGCGAGTTCGACAACGCCGAACTGCACGTTGATCAACTGCTGCTTTTCCGGCGGGATCCGGATTGTGCCTTCCGGCATGGGCGCCATTTCCTCGTGCTTGTGTCCGGCGGGCTCTTCATAGACCGGAACAAGCTGCATGCCGCAATCGGGAGCGATGCCGGGCTTATCGGATTTATAAGCGGGATGCATGGGGTCCACCCAATACAGCGGCTTGCGCTCTTCGGATTTGGCCGCTGCCTGCGGGCGTCCGGCGGTGCTGCGCCAGATGACCCCGCCCACGAAGCCGGCGGCAAGCAGAACGAGAAGGCCGAGGAACTTGAGGAACTTCATTTCGAGGCCTCCTGTTCGAAGGATATGGTCCCCGCCATCTCTTCCAGGCGAGCCAGCGCGAGGTTCACGTTGAGCAACTCTTCGTAGTAGTTCATCTCGAAGTCGACCATCGTGAGGTAGTTGGTGAGGACGGAGAGGAAATCGACGGAGCCGTTGCTGTAGCTGGCCAGCGACGATTCGAGCGCAAGGCTCGACTGCGGGACGACGGTTTTTTCGTAAAGGTCCATCAGGCGCTGCGAGGTCTCATACATGAGATAGTCGTCCTTGAGGCGGAAGGCAAGGCTTTGCGCGGTTGCCTCGAGCGCCCGGCGCGCCTGGCTCACCAGCGCCGCCTGCTCTTCCACCGCGGCGCGCTGTTTGCGGAAGAAGGAAGTGGGGAGCTTGAAGTCGACGCGGAGCTGATACATGTCCGGCATGCCGCCCATATTGAAGTAGCCGCCGGAGACGGAGTAATCGGGGTAGAAATCCTTTCGGGCGAGGTTGGTGGCGAGCTGGTTGCGAAGGACGATGCGCTGCTCGCGCTGGATCATGGGCGCGTGTCCGTTCGCCATGGCGTAGAGATCGTCAAGAGTCCTGGCGAGTTTTGGCGGCTTCGGCAGCGCCACACGGCCAACCGGCGCGCTCGCGGGCGGACGGTTGAGGAGGCTGAGAATCTCCGCCTGCCGCGCCTGCTGATCCCGGTTCAACTGCACCAGCCGCGTCTCGAGAATGGCCAGTTGGGTCTGGGCCTTGAAGACGTCCTGCTGGCTGGCGCTGCCCACCGAATAACGAACTTCGGTGATGCGCAAAAAACGTGTCAGCAGATCTTTGTTTTTATTCAGGACGTCCATCGCGGCGTAGGTGTAACCGAGGCGGTAATAGGCCTGCTTGAGGCGCGAGACGACCGCGAGCTGCGCCGCGCGGTAGTCCTGGTATTCCGCCTGCGCCTCCGTATCGGCGATCTTTCCGCGCAGTTCGCGCTTGCCGGGAAAAGGAAATTCCTGCGTGACCATGAACCCGATGTTCGAGGTGGGATCCACGCCGAGGCCCGCTCCCGGCCACGGCCTTCCGCTACTCGCATAGCCAGCGGAAAACATCGTCTCGGGGAGCGCGCTCACCTGCCGGCCGCGGCGCGTGGCGGCCTGATAGGCCTTCCCGGCAGCCGCGACTTCGGGGTTATTGCGAAGCGCCTCGTCGATGAGCGCTTGCAGAATCGGGCCGGCGGCGCTGGCGGACGGAATAAGACACAGCAGTACAGCAAATAAAGGCATAAGAAACCTCCAGAGGAATCGCAAACGCTGGCAGGGCTAGAGCTGAGGCTGGAGGATCAGATGCGGAGGACGGAGAGGGAGTTCGGAAAACCCGGCGGCGGGTGCGATACGTTCGTAAGCCGCGCTTCCGCATTCACCCCGGGCGCAGGCATTTGCGCAATGGGCGCAGCGGGCAACGCCGCGGATATTGTGTGGAGGTCCACGGCTACGGCAAGTTTGCTCACGGCGAGCGAGGGGCACTCTTTCGGAGCCGTGTCCGTCGTCTTCTTCGAGGACGGGCAGCAATCGTGCTTGGGTGTTGCCGTGACGGTTGCGCAGTTGGCCGCGCACACACCGCAGAGAAGGAAGAGAAGAGCCGCAAGCGCAGAGCTAATGATGGCGGAATATCTCTTCACGCTCTCAGAATACATCCGCCCGGTTCCCGCATGCAATAGTAGAAGCATCGTGGTTGTCTGGCTGCTGCTCCTGCTGGCGCGTTCCTGTCATGCCGAAGTAACCTTTTCCAAAGACATCCTGCCCGTGCTTCAGAAGCATTGCCAGGCATGCCACCGCTCAGGCGAGATCGGGCCGATGCCGCTTCTCACTTACCGGCAAGCCAGGCCGTGGGCGAAGGCGATCCGCGAGGCCGTGCGGCTGCGGAAAATGCCGCCGTGGTTTGCCGACCCCCGCTTCGGCGAATTCGCCAACGATCCTTCCCTTCCGCCGGAGGATGTGGCAAAGGTGGAGCGCTGGGTGGCAGAAGGCTCGAGGGAAGGCGATCCCAAGGACGCGCCAGCCCAACGGCATTGGCCTTCCGGTTGGACCGCCCAGAAGCCCGACCTGGTGATCGGCATGCCGCGCGCCTTTCCCATCCCGGCAGATGCTGTCATTGAATACCAGTACCTCATTCTGCCCACCCATTTCCAGACAGACCGGTGGGTGCGGCTGGTGGAGATCCGCCCGGGCGATGCCGGGGTGGTGCATCACGCCGTGCTCTACGTGCGCGATGCGGGATCGAAGTGGCTGCGCGGCGTGCCCGCGGGCGTGATGTACGCGCCGCCGGCTTCCAACACACAGGCGCTGCGCGAAGCGCGTGAGACGAAGGCGGATATTCTGGGCGTCTACACTCCAGGATCGCCGGTCTCCTCCTGGCCGGATGGAATGGCGAAGCGGGTTCCCGCGGGCGCGGACCTGATTCTGCAATTGCACTACACAGCAAAGAAGACTGCCGCTTCCGACCAGACGCGCATTGGCCTGGTATTTGCGAAAGAGCCCGTCACAAAGCGCGTCCTCACGCTACAGTTGGGCGTGGACGATATCGTGATCCCTCCGGGCGACCGCGAATGCCGTCTCTCGCGCTGGGGGACTTTGCCGCGGGAAGCGCTGCTGTTGAGCATGCTGCCGCACATGCACCTGCGCGGAAGCGGCTTCGAATACCAGATCGTGCATCCGCGCGGACGCATCGAGACGCTGCTGAAGGTGAACCGCTACGACTTTCACTGGCAGCTTTCCTACAGGCTGAAAACGCCGCGCCTGCTGCCTGCCGGAACGCGGCTGCTGGTTACCGGAATCTTCGACAACTCGGCCAACAATCCGCGCAACCCGGATCCGCGTGTCGAAGTGCATTGGGGCGAGCAAAGTTGGGAAGAGATGATGATCGGATTCTTTGATGTCGCCGTGCCGCCGGAGATGGACAAGCAGGCGTTCTTCGTGCGGGAAGGGAACTAGATCGCGGCGCAACAGCCGGCAAATCGTAACATGGATGTTGGGGAGTAACCCTCCAGCCGCCTGGCGCATCGGTGAACATGGTGAAGGAAAATATATACACGCGGCGCGAACTGCTGCTGTCGCTGGCGGCGCTGGCAGCGGCGCAGGAGCCCACCACGTTCTCCACGGAGGTGCGCGTGGTGAACCTGCTCGCATCGGTACGCAACAAGCGGGGAGAGATTATCCGGGACTTGAAGAAGGATGACTTCCTGCTGAAGGAAGACGGGCGGCCGCAATCCATCCGCTATTTTGCGCAGGAGTCGGACCTGCCGCTGACGATAGGGCTGCTGGTGGATACCAGCCGCAGCCAGCGGCGCGTGCTGAAGGCCGAGTTGATCGCGAGCATCCGCTTTCTGCGCCAGGTGTTGCGGGAAGACAATGACCGGGCTTTTGTGATGCGGTTCGAAATGACGCCGGAGTTGCTTCAGGATCTGACACCATCCCGTTCCGCTCTGGAGGCCGCGCTGGTGCAGGTGGCGATTCCTCCGCCGGGGCCGCCTCCCCATGTCCCTCCCATCGGGCCGGATACGCCGCGCCGCCGTGGAGGACCCGGGATTGGCACGGCGCTTTATGACGCGATCGTGATGGCTTCAAATGAAGTGACCAGGAAGCAAGCGGGACGAAAGGCTCTGGTCCTGATGACGGACGGCGTGGATGCGGGAAGCATGGTCAGCCTGAATGAGGCGATCGAGGCGGCGCAGCGCGCGGATACGCTGATCTATTCCATTTTCTTTTACGACACCATCGCGAACGGTGGAGAGGTTCCCGAGCCATTCGACCGGCGCAGGCGCTGGCTCCAGCGGTTGCCGCGCGATACGGAAGGAGGCCGAGCGCTCCAGCGGCTTTCCAAAGAAACCGGAGGCGGATTCTTCGAGGTGTCGGACTTCGAGCCCATCGAAAAAGTGTTCAGCCAGATTGAGGAGGAACTGCGGCACCAATACAGCCTGGGATACGTCTCCGACCAGACCAGGAGTGGAGGATACCGGAAGATCACTCTTGCCGTGAACCGCAAAGGCCTGCTCGTGCAGACCCGCGACGGCTACTACGCCGCGAAGTGAAGACCGCCCTCGCGTAACAGTTCTCACCAACTCGGAAGACGGTTATCGACAACAATTGATATACTTGCTCCACCCCAAGTTCAGAGGTGTGGAGTTTATGAGGATCAGATCTGTTGTCCTGTTCGCCTTTACGGCGGTTTTCCTGCACGCGCAGACCGAGCGCGGAAACATCACCGGCACGGTCACGGACACAACGCAAGCCGCGGTGGCCGGCGCTTCCGTTGTGGTGACAAACACCGCGACCAACCAGAGCACGTCCGTACTTACCACTGATACCGGCGCTTACAACGTGCCGAACCTGCCTCCGGGTCCCTACCGGCTGGAAGTGTCTCTTCAGGGGTTCAAACACGTGCGGCGGGAAGGATTGATTCTGACCGCGGCTGCCACATTGCGTGTGGATGCGACGCTCGAAGTGGGCCAGATCAGTGAGACCGTGGAAGTCAACGCTACGGTGGCGCAGGTGCAGACCGAGAACGCCAGGGTCACGACGGCGGTGCAGAACAAGCTGGTGGATGAATTGCCGCTGGTGGTGGGCGGAGCCTTGCGCAGTCCGTTCGATCTTGTGCGGATTACATCAGAGGCTCGGGCCAGCGGCGCGCGGATTGCCTTGGGGGGCGGCCAGGCAAAGGCGTGGGAGGCGACGCTCGATGGCGTTTCCGTCACCACCAACCGCGCCGCCGACGCCGCGGAGATTGCCTACACGACGCCGTCCCTCGAAGCGATTACCGAGTTCGCGGTGGACACCAACGGCTTCAAAGCCGAGTATGGACAGGCCGGCGGCGGCGTGATGACGTTTTCCTCGAAGTCCGGCACCAACGAGTGGCACGGATCGGCCTATGATTTCCTGAGGAATGAAAAGCTGGACGCACGCGGATTCTTTGCCAAGTCGCGGTCCGTGTACAAGCAGAACGATTTCGGAGCATCCTTTGGCGGTCCCGTGCGGATTCCGAAGCTGTATGACGGCCGCAACCGTACGTTCTTTTTCGTCGCATACGAGGGCTTCCGCAACCGTGTGGGCGCCAATGACACCATCAGGAGCGTGCCCACGCCGGAAATGTACAACGGCGATTTCAGCAACTGGGTGGACAGCCGCAACAACCTTCTCCAGATCTATGATCCGGCGACGACCCGCGCGAACCCGAGCGGCAGCGGATTCGTGCGCACGCCGTTCGGGGGAAATCAGATCCCCACGTCCCGATTTGCCGCTTTCACCAAGTCCGTGCTGCCGTATGGCCAGACGGTGAAGCCGAACAGAGGAGGCGTGCCCGGCACCATCGGATATGTGCGGGACAACTTCATCACCACTTCCGGGACGCTCCTGAATCCTCAGGACAAGGGCAGCCTGAGGTTTGACCATGCCATCAGCACCAATCACAAGCTGGGCTACTTCTACAACGGGACGTCCTATCGCCAGGAAGTAGGCGCGGGCGGACCTCCCGGATTGCCGGTTCCGCTGTGGGACGGGCAGGCGCAGTTGTATGAAACCGAATCGCACCGACTCACTTACGACTGGACAATCTCCCCGCGGATGCTGAACCATCTTGCAATCGGCGGCAACCTGTTCTCGAAGGACTCGTTCTCTCCGGCCGTCGGCGGGGGTTGGAAGGCGAAGGGAATCTGCCTCAAGAATGCCGTGGACTGCAATGTAAACTTTCCGGGAATTACGTTCACCGAATTCAGCGGCTGGGGCGCCACAGCGGACAACGGCACCGAACAGCCGCTGTGGTCGATCAAGGAGGACCTGAGCTACATTCACGGCACCCACACCTTCAAGATGGGCTACTCGTTCCAAAGCCAGCGCGCCAATGGATTCGGGCAGCAGGATATCGCCGGGCGCGCCGGATTCAGCTTCCTGAGCACGTCCGTGCCGGGCGCCACCAGCTTCAATAGCGGATCTTCATTCGCTTCTTTCCTGCTGGGGGACGCCATCAGCGGACGCACGGAGACGGACCGTTTCGTGGCGCAACTGTACCGCTATCACGGCTTCTACTTCCAGGACGATTGGCGGGTGAACCGCAAGCTGATTCTCAACCTGGGACTGCGCTACGAGTTTACGCTGCCGCCGGTGGAAGGCAGCGACCAGTATTCGGATTTCACGCCGGACCGTCCGAACCCGGCGGTGAACAACTATCCCGGGGCGCTGCGGTTTGCCGGATTCGGACCGGGGCGGGAGAACACTCGCAGCCTGGTGCCCGGGTGGTACGGAGCAATCGGTCCACGCGCGGGACTGGCGTACACGGTGAATGACAAGACAGTCTTCCGCGCCGGCTTCGGACGCTCGTTCAGCAAGGTGACGGTGGTCAGCGGCAGCGGGCATTTTGCCGGCTTCATCGGGCAGTATGCATTCAACTCGGGCGACCAGGGCATCACGACGCTGTTTAACGTGGACAACGGCCTTCCGCCGTATAAACTGCCGCCGCAGATCGATCCCTCGTTCCAGAACAACCTGGATGTGGATCACTGGCAACTCAGAGATGCGGCGCGGGCTCCGGAAAACCTGTTCTGGACGGCTTCCATTCAGCGGCAACTCTCGTCGAACACGGTTCTCGAAGTGGGCTATAACGCCACCACCGGCTCGCATCTGCAAACCGGGCTGGTGAACATCAACCAAATGCCGACGGCGTATCTGAACGATTTCATCACCCGCTTCGGAGCAACGCAGGCCCTGAATCTGCTGCGCGGAGATATCAATTCGGCGGCGGCAAGATCGGCCGGAATTCCGATTCCCTATGCAAACTTCACGGATCCGAAAGTGCAACTGGTGCGCACGGTGGCGCAGGCATTGCGGCCGTATCCGCAGTACCAGAACGTCGTGACGGGTTCGCAAGGCGGGGACAAAAGCGGGCATTCCACCTATCACGCCCTGGTGATCAAGGCCGAACGGCGCTATTCGTCGGGACTGACATTCCAGTGGAACTACACGCTTTCGAAAATTCTTACGGATTCGGACAACTACGACGTCAGCGGATCCGGCTCACAGGATCAGTACAACCGGCGCCTGGAGAAGTCGATCGGCCAGTTTGATCAAACGCATTCGCTGAAGCTATCCACGATTTACGAATTGCCTTTCGGCAAGGGAAAGCAGTTCCTGAACCGCGGAGGACTGGTGAACGCGGTGCTTGGCGGGTGGCGGCTGGGCGGCATCTTCGCCTATGCGAGCGGCTTCCCGATCGCCCTCTCGCGGAACAATCCGTTTCCGATTTTCAACTCGTTCACCAGACCCGTGGTAACCAGCTATGACAACTGGCGCGCGCCGCTTCAGGGGGACAAGTTCGATCCCGCGGTGGACAGGTTCCTGAACCTCGCGGCGTTCCCCGCGCAGCCGACCGATCGGTTTGGAAACGCAACGCGCTACAACCCGAAAGTAAGAGCCTTTCCCGATTTCAATGAGAATATCAGCATGGGGAAGACCTTCCCCATCAAAGAGTCCTTCCGGGCGGACTTCCGCTGGGAGATGTTCAACATGTTCAATCGCACGGTATTCAATACCGGCAACGCAAACCTCAATTCGACAGCTTTTGGAGTGGTGAACGGACAAGTGAACAGCCCGCGGCAGATGCAGGTGGCCCTGAAAGTGTACTGGTAGATTGGGAACGACGGCGCACCGGCAGGGGTGGGCGGCGAAAGTTCGATTAACGATAATTTAGTAACCCGTTTACTTGATTATTCGTTGATATACTGCGTGACAAGTTTTTCAAATCCCGGTCAGGAGATCCATAAGATATGTCACGCAAGTCAATCCTCGCATTGACTGCCGCTGTTGTTTCCCTCTACGGGCAAACGGAACGCGGCAACATCACGGGCGCCATCACGGACACAACGCGGGCAAGCATCGCCGGCGCTACTGTCATCGTGACAAACATATCCACCAATCAAGCGACCACCGTGGTGACCACGGCCACGGGCGGCTATAACGTTCCAAACCTCGTTCCCGGCCAATACCGTCTGGAAGCGGCCGCGCCGGGCTTCAAACGATTCCGGCGGGAAGGCCTCACGCTCACCGCGGCGTCCACACTCCGCGTAGACACCAGCCTCGAGATCGGAGGAGTTACGGAAACGGTTGAAGTGAATGCCAGCGTGGCGCAGGTGCAGACAGAGAACGCGAAAGTCAGCACCGCGGTCCAGAACAAACTGGTGGACGAACTGCCGCTGGTGGTCGGCGGCGCCCTGCGAAGTCCCTTCGACCTGGTGCGAATCACGCCGGAGGCGCGCAGCAGCGGAGGCAGAATCGCATTAGGCGGCGGGCAGGCCAAGGCGTGGGATGCCACCCTCGACGGTGTTTCCGTCACCACGAACCGCGCGGCGGACGCGGTGGAAATCGCCTACACGACGCCGTCACTCGAAGCCATCACGGAATTCTCGGTGGACACCAACGGCTTCAAGGCCGAATACGGACAGGCCGGCGGGGGCGTGATGACGTTCTCGTCCAAATCGGGCACGAACGAGTTTCACGGATCGGCATACGATTTTCTAAGAAATGAGAAGTTGGATGCGCGCGGGTTCTTCGCCAAGTCACGGTCTGTTTACAAACAGAACGATTTCGGCGCGTCATTCGGCGGTCCGGTACGGATTCCGAAGATCTATAACGGGCGCGACCGGACGTTCTTCTTTTTGGCGTATGAAGGGTTCCGTAACCGCGTCGGGGCGAACGATATCATCCGCACGGTGCCGGCTCCGGAGATGTACAACGGAGACTTCACGAATTGGGTGGACGCGAAGAACAATCTTCTGCTCATCTACGATCCCGCGACGACACGCCTGAATCCGAACGGCAGCGGTATGATTCGCGCACCGTTTGCCGGCAACATGATCCCGGCTTCCCGTTTCAGCACGTTCAGTAAAGCGCTAATCCCCTACGGCCAAGCGGTGAAGCCGAACCGCGGCGGCGTGCCGGGATCGATCGGTTACGTACGGGATAACTTCATCACGACCTCGGGAACACTGCAGAACCCGCAGGACAAAGGGAGCCTGCGCTTTGATCACGCCATCAATTCCAATCACAAGCTCGGCTATTTCTACAACGGCACGTCCTACCGCCAGGAAGTGGGCGCCGGCGGACCTCCGGGATTGCCGCTGCCGCTGTGGGACGGGCAGGCGCAGCTCTATGAAACCGAGTCGCACCGCCTCACCTACGACTGGACGATTTCACCCCGCATGCTGAACCACTTTGCCATCGGGGGCAACCTCTTTTCGAAGGATTCGTTCTCTCCAAACGTGGGCGGCGGCTGGAAGGGGAAAGGGTTGTGCTTTAAGAATTCAGTAGATTGCAACGTGAACTTTCCCGGAGTCACCTTCACCGAATTCAACGGTTGGGGCGGCGTGGCGGACAACGGCACGGAACAGCCGCTGTGGTCCATCAAGGAAGACCTGAGCTACATACGCGGCACGCACACGCTCAAGATGGGGTATGCGTTCCAGAGCCAACGGGCCAACGGCTTCGGGCAGCAGGATATCTCGGGCCGCGCCGGGTTCAGCTTTTTGAGCACATCCGTTCCGGGAGCAACCAGTTTTAACAGCGGCTCCTCGTTCGCATCATTCCTGCTGGGGGAAGCCTTCAGCGGGCGAACGGAGACGGACCGCTTCGTGGCGCAGATGTACCGCTACCACGGCTTCTATCTTCAGGATGACTGGCGCGTCAACCGCAGGCTCACTGTCAACCTCGGCCTCCGTTATGAATTCACGCTCCCGCCGGTGGAAGGATCGGATCAATACTCGGACTTCACGCCGGACCGGCCTAATCCGGCGGTAAACAACTACCCTGGAGCGCTGCGGTTTGCGGGATTCGGGCCGGGTCGCGAGAACACCCGCAGCCTGGTTCCCGGCTGGTATGGAGCGCTTGGGCCGCGCGCCGGGCTTGCCTACTCGGTGAATGACAAGACGGTCTTTCGCGCCGGCTTCGGACGCTCCTTCAGCAAAGTGACGGTGGTGAGCGGCAGCGGGCACTTCGCCGGTTTCATCGGGCAGTACGCATTCAACTCCGGCGACCAGGGAGTGACGAGCCTCTACAACTGGGACAACGGCCTGCCGCCCTACAAACTCCCGCCGCAGATCGATCCCGCGTTTCAGAACAACCTGAATGTGGACTTCTGGCAGTTGAGCGACGCGGCGCGTGCTCCGGAGAACCTGTTCTGGACGGCATCCATCCAGCGGCAGCTTTCGACGAATACCGTGCTCGAGGTGAACTACAACGCCCTGATAGGGTCCCATTTGCAGGCGGGGCTGGTGAATCTCAACCAGATGCCGACAGTTTATCTGAACGATTTCATTAACCGGTTTGGAGCCACCCAGGCGATCAACCTGTTGCGCAGCGATATCAGTTCGGCGCCGGCGAGGGCGGCGGGCATCACACCGCCTTATCCGAATTTCACGGACAAGTCAGTTCAGACCGTTCGGACTGTGGCTCAGGCGCTGCGGCCCTATCCGCAATACCAGAGCGTGGTGACCGGCAGCCAGGGCGGGGACAAGAGCGGCCATTCCACCTATCACGCGCTGGTGATCAAAGCGGAGCGGCGCTATTCCGCCGGGCTCACGTTTCAGTGGAACTACACCTTCTCGAAGATCCTGACCGATGCGGACAACTATGACGTGAGCGGCTCCGGATCGCAGGACCAGTACAACCGCAGGCTGGAAAAATCGATCGGGCAGTTCGACCAGACGCACTCCCTGAAGATGTCCACCATCTATGAACTGCCGTTCGGGAAGGGGAAGCAGTTTCTGAATCGCGGCGGCCTGGTGAATGGAATCCTGGGCGGCTGGCGCGCCGGTGGCATCCTCACCTGCGGGAGCGGGTTCCCCATTTCGCTGGCGCGCAACAATCCGTTTCCCATTTTCAATTCCTTCACCCGCCCGGTGATTACTACGTATGATAAGTGGCGCGCGCCGGTAAAAGGTGATAAGTTCGATCCGGCAGTGGACCGTTTTATGGATCGAGCAACGTTCCCGTCTCAGCCTATTGATCAGTTCGGCAACTCGACGCACTACAATCCGAAGCTGCGTGCATTCCCGGAGTTCAACGAGAACATCAGCATGGCGAAGACGTTCCCCATCACGGAGTCTTTCCACGCGGATTTTCGTTGGGAGATGTTCAACATGTTCAACCGGACTGTGTTCAACACGGGAAACACGAATCTGAACTCGACGGCCTTTGGTGTGGTCAACGGCCAGGTGAACAATCCGCGCCAGATGCAGGTGGCGCTGAAGGTCTACTGGTAGGAACCGCGCCAGGCACGCGGCGCGCGGCGGGCATGCAGACCGGCGCGCGCCGCGGATGAATGCAGGCGTGGGTTCGAATGCCGTGACATACTTGTGAGTAATGTTCCAAGTCGCTCCTCGTCGAGAGGTATTTGATGCCATTGTGGTGGGGTCCGGAGCCACCGGGGGATGGGCCGCCAAGAAACTCACCGAGTCCGGGATGCGCGTCGCGCTGCTCGAAGCGGGTCCGAAGATCACTCCTGCTGATTTCACGGAGCACAAGATGCCATGGCAGATGCCTTACCTTGGCATGTCGCCGAAGATTATCGAGGACCGCCCCATTCAAGGCCTCTGCTATGCCTGCACCGAGTACAACTACAAGTGGTTCGTCAATGATGTGCGCAACCCCTACACCCAGGAAAAGCCCTTCCGCTGGATCCGCATGCGCGTGCTCGGCGGCCGTTCCCTGAGCTGGGGACGGCAGAGCTACCGCTTCAGCGACCTCGATTTCAAAGCCGCCTCCCACGATGGCTACGGCGATGATTGGCCCATCAGCTACGCCGACATGGTCCCCTACTACGAAGAGGTGGAAAAGTACGTCGGCATCAGCGGCAACCCCGAGGGGCTCCCGCAACTGCCGGACAGCATCTTCCAGCCGCCGATGGAGATGACGTGCGGAGAGGAATTGCTGCGCCGCCACGTCAAGGATAAGCTGGGCCGCACCGTGACCATCGGCCGCACCGCCATCCTCACGAAGCCGAAGAACGGACGCCAGGCGTGCCACTATTGCGGGCCATGCGAACGCGGGTGCTCGACGTTTTCCTACTTCAGCAGCCCGTTCACCACCGTTGCAGACGCCCAGAAGACCGGCAGGCTCACGCTGGTTACCGACGCCGTTGCCAGCCACATTGTCCTCAAGGAGGGGAAGGCTTCCGGAGTTGCCTACATCGACCGCACCTCCCGCCAGCCGCGCGAGGCGCAGGCGCGCTATGTGATGCTGTGCGCCTCCACGCTCGAATCCACGCGGCTGCTGATGAACTCCGGCATCGGCTTGTCGAGCGACGCCATTGGCCGGTATCTGATGGATCACATTTACCAGGGCGGGGCTGCCGGTACGATGCCGATGCTCGAGGCCAAGCCGTGGGCGGGCATGCCGCGCCGCCCCAATGGCATCTACATCCCGCGCTTCCGCAACGTGAAGGAAAAGGAGACCAACGGCTTCATCCGGGGTTACGGCTATCAGGGCGGGAGCAGCCCGGCATTCGATTTCGGATCTGCCGGCTTCGGCGCTTCGTACAAGAACGCAGTCCGCAACGGTTATTGGAACATGGGTATCTCGCTCTGGGGCGAGTGCCTGGCGCGCAAGGAAAATCGTGTCGAAATCGACAGAAACCGCGTCGATGCGTGGGGCATTCCGGTGCTCAAGATCAGCGCCGAGTGGAGCGATAACGAAAAGAAGTTGTGGAACGACGGGCGCGAGCAGGCGGCGGAGATGCTGCGCGCCGCCGGCGCCGCGGACGTCCGCCTCACGGGCCAGTTCTCGGTTCCGGGCTTCTGCATCCACGAAGTCGGCACGGCGCGCATGGGGAACGATCCGAAGACCAGCGTGCTCAACAAGCACAATCAGGCGCACGAGGTTCCGAATCTCTTCGTCACCGACGGCGCCTGTTATGTATCGATTGGTTGCGTCAACCCGACCCTCACCATGATGGCGATCACGGTTCGGGCCTGCGACTATCTGGTGAATGAGTATTCCAAGCGCAGGGCCTAGGACGGGCGCGCGCCGATGGGCGTCGGCTTCGGCCTGTGTCCGGTCGTGGCATAGAACAGGCTATACACCACCTGTTCGACGAAGCTCACGTTGGTGTCCGCACGCTGCGCCGCTTCCATGTACTTCATGAAGCAGTACGTCTTGCGCGGCAGTTGGGCTTCGGTGGCCGCCTTGGCGCCCCACAGTGTCATAGACACGAGGAGCGCAACCAGTGCCGCCCGCAGGAAGTTCCATGTGATTTTGCTCCTCATGCCTGTTAAGACGGCGGATCGGGGCGCCACGTTAGCGCCTGCGGCCGAACGTAACAAAACTTAACGTTCGCCCCGGCGGAATCGGGGGGAGTTCCCAACTATCAGCGCTTCACCCAACCTTCCTGCCGCCGCGGCGAGAGGCCACTCCCGCCGCTCTTTCCGCCTGTGTCAGGCGCTTGTATTTTCCACCCACCACGGCTTCGAAGTCGGATCCTGAATCACTACTTCCTGAAGGAACTTCGCCGCTTTGGTAAGGCCTTCATCGGGCGACATGAGCGAGTCCTCATGCTCGATGGAAAGCACGTAGTCATAGCCGTACATGCGCAGCGTGCTGACGAACTCTTTCCACCACTCCGCCCCGTGGCCGTAGCCGCAGGTGCGGAAGATCCAGGCGCGGTTCTTCTCGTCCGTGTAGAGCTTCATGTCGAGCACGCCGGTCTTCGGAAGGTTGGCGCTGTAGATTTGCGTGTCCTTGGCGTGCACGTGGAAGATGGAGTCGCCGAGCACGCGAATGGCGGCGATGGGGTCGATGGCCTGCCAGAACATGTGGCTCGGGTCGTAGTTGCAGCCGATGGCAGGGCCGCAGGCGGCCCGGAGTTTCAGCATCGTCTCCGGGTTGTACACGATGAAGCCGGGGTGCATCTCGATGGCGATCTTCACGCCATGGTCTTCGGCGAACTTGGCGCGCTTTGACCAGTAGGGGATCGCCTTCTTCTCCCACTGCCACTTGAGCAGTTCCTGATAGTGCGGCGGCCAGGGAGAGGTGACCCAGTTCGGATACCTGGCCTTGTCGCTGTCGCCGGGGCAGCCGGAGAAATCGATCACCACCGGCACGCCTAATTTCTCGGCCAGGAGAATGGTCTTGCGATTGACTTCCTGGTTTTTTTTCGCCAGGTCCGCATCCGGGTGGAGCGGTTCCCCATGACAACTCAGTGCGCTGATTGATATGCCGTTGTCGTCCAGTTTCTGTTTGAACTCCTTGAGCGCCGATTTGCTTTCGAGCATCGAGAGTTTGCAATGGGGATCGGTGGGATAGTTGCCCGTGCCCAACTCGACTGTCGTGATGCCGATGCTCTTAATCTTGTCAATTACCTGGTCCAGCGTGAACTGTCCCAGCAGCGCGGTAAATACGCCGACTCTCACTTGGGGGCCTCCTTAATGGATGAAAAATTCCCGATTCCCAGACTAACACAGGGTGGGATTTGACAAGATAAAAAAGGCGATGTCCGCATTCCTCACGGCCACGTGGTCACACCTGGTGATGCTGAATTACGAAACGCCGCCCGAGGTGGCGCTGCCGTACGTGCCGCGCGGAGTGGAGCCCGATACGTTCGAAGGCCGGACGCTCGTCTCCCTTGTGGGTTTCCTGTTCGACGACACTCGCGTTCGCGGAGCCGTCATTCCGTTCCACACGCGGTTCGAGGAAGTGAACCTGCGGCTTTACGTGCGCTACCGTGCGGACAGCGGGTGGCGCCGCGGCGTGGTTTTCGTGAAAGAGATCGTGCCGCGATTCTTCGTGGCGTTGCTGGCCAACCGACTCTACAACGAGCGTTATGTCTCGCTGCCCATGCGGCACGCCATCGATCCGGGGAAGCGGGCGCAGTACTCGTGGCGCTTTCAGGGACGATGGAACTCCCTCGGGGTTGCTGTGTCCGGCGAGCCTCACACGCCTGCAGGCGGAAGCGAGGAGGAGTTCATCACGGAACATTATTGGGGCTACACGGCGCAAAGGGATGGCGGCACGCTGGAGTATCAGGTGGAGCACCCGCAATGGCGTGTGTGGAAAGCCGGCCAGGCCCGTCTCGATTGCGATGTGTCCGCCCTTTACGGAAATTCCTTTGAGCTCTATTTGAAGAACGAGCCCTCGAGCGCATTTCTGGCGGAGGGCTCAGCGGTTACGGTGCACGAAGGCAAGCGAATTACTTGATTGGCAGCATGACGGTGTTCGAGCGGGAACCGGCCATGGTGATCTGGAGCGGTTGCGGACCGGAAGGAACGCCCGGCGGCACGATCACGGCCACGACGTACGTTCCGGGGACTCCCGGGTAAGCAACGGAGAGCGGCACGAGACCGGGTCTGCCGCCGATGGTAACGGTGGCCGCGGCGGTGTTGAACAGGGCCTCGGGAACAACCGCGCCGGTCTTCAGGGCAGGCGAGGTCTGGCCCATTCCGGTGGTGAACACGGCCAGCGTATCGCCGGCCTGCGCCGGGTTATCGGGGGAGATGAAGGTGACGTCGCTGACCCTGACGATCTGGCCGCCGTCAATGCCCATCCGCCAGATGGCGGGAGCCGCCTGCTGCACCATGACCATGAAGGCATTGCTCTCGCCCACGCTATTCTTCACCACCACCTGGCGCATGCCGGGGCTCACTTCGTAGGGCACCTGCACATCGATTTGCCCGGGCGACACCATGAGCAGGGGCGCGTTGATTCCATCCACCGTGACACCAACCCCGTTCAGCGCTGTTGGCAGCGCCTGTCCTTCCCAGGCGAAGTAGTCCGTGTCCGCGTAGGCGAACAGGATGCCGAAGATGGAAAGCAGGCCGCCCGGCGCAACGTTCCTCTGTCCCTGGTCGATGACGGAACTGAGCGCCTCGCCGATTGCCGGAGCTTTCGTGTATGCCGCCTGGACCTGCGACCGGACGACGCCGCCAGGGTTCACGGTGGTGTGCAGATTCATGTAATGCTTCTCCGGGTTGGCCATGAGGGAGTTCAACGTGGCCAGTCCGGCGGTGGAACTGACAAACACCGGGATGTAGATGTTGCCGAAGCCGGTGTCGGTGGCCACGGAGTTGGCGCCGCTGATGCCGGTGTTGATGATCACAGGGCCGTTCTGGCCGGCCACCTGATCGTGGATATGGAGGCCGGTGAAGGTGGCTGAGCCGGGGAAACGGTAGTTGACGTCGAACACGGCGCGGCCGGCGATGATGGCGCCGGATTGATCACGGATGGTGTTTACCTTGAAGTTCGCGGGAGCCGACGCTTGGATGTCCACGGGCGGCACTTCATTTGCCGGCGAGAGGTTCATGGAGAAGACATTTTCATCGGTGCGGCGCAACTGGGATCGTATGACGCCGCCCGGAAAGTCGGTGGTGTGGATGTTGACGTAGTAATTGGAGGGGTCCTGGAACAGGCCGTTCATCGCGTCCAGCTGCGCCTTGTTCGTCATGCTCAACTCCACAGGGAAGAGGAGGGAACCCTTTCCGGTCTCGGTGCTGGGCATGTTCGCGAGACCGGTGTTGATGACCACGGGCGCGTTGACGCCCTTGGGACCCGAGTGGATGTGGAAGCCGGTCATGGTGACCTGCTTGTCGAAGGTGTAGTCGGCTTCAAACATCACCAGTCCGGTGTTCATGTTTCCCTGCGCGTCGAAGGTGCGCATGGCGGTGACCGCGGCCACGGCCGAGGCGTTCTGGCCGGTAATAGCGGGCACTTCATTGGCCGGCGACATGATGGCCATCATGGTGAGGATCTCCGGCTTCTGCAACTGGCCGCGAATGACGCCTCCGGGATTGACGGTGGTATGCATGTTGACGTAGAAGCCCGCGGGGTTGTCGAGCATGTCTTTCAAGGCGGCCAGCGCGGCGCCGCTGCCGGCAGTGACCTGCGCCGGGCGAGAGATGACGCCCTTGCCCGCGGGGTCGTTGATATTGCCGCCAGCTCCGCCGATGCCGGTGTTGATGACCACCGGTCCGTTAACTGTGGAATCGCCGCGATGGATGTGGAGGCCGGTCAACTCGACTCCACTTGGAAAGGTGTAGTTCACGATGAAGTCCACCGTGCCGGAGACAACCTGGCCGGAGGCGTCGCGCACGACGTGCGCGCGGATGGTGGCCGTGCCGCTGGCGGCGATGTCGATGGCCGGGATTTCATTGGAAGGCAGCATGGCTGCCCGGAAAAAAATGGTTTCGGCCGATTGGCCGAACAGGGAAACGGCGGCAAACACACAAAGTCCCAGTGCGCGTTTCATTGGCACCCCCAGAGAAATTGGAACACTAAGCTATATTAGACACACATTGGGAACAGAGTGGAACACGTCATTCGACCTGTTTACGGAATTCGTTCCACTGTTCCTCGAGGCGGCGGAGTTGTTCCTTCAACACGGCAACTTCGGATTCGAGGCGGCCGATGCGATCTTCGCGAGCAGGGGCGGGCGGCGGAGCGGCCAATTCCTCCACATCCACGGGGCCGGCGAGCAGGTGCATGTAGCGGGCTTCCTTCTGTCCCGCCATGCGCGGCAGGCGCACGGCGAGCGGCTGCGGGTCGCGCCCGATGAGGCGGTCGAGGGTCTCTTCCACTTCCGCTGGATCAGCGAAGGGGTGGATGCGGTTGGTGCGATCCTTCAACTCGTTGACGGTTTGCGGACCGCGCAGCATCATTACGCAGAGCACGGCGATCTCGCTTACCTTGAGGCCGCTCTTTTCCGCGAGCAGTTCCTTGAACTTCGGGACGCGATGGTCGGCTCCGGTGATTTTGGCAGTGAGACCTCGCCCTTGCAGTATGATGAGGACGGCGTCCACGGTGACGTCGTCGTAAGAGACCACGGGCTCGCGGCTGGTCTTCTGGTTGCACGCGGCCACCAGTGAGTTCAAGGTAAGCGGGTAGATATCCGGAGTGAGAAACGACTTCTCGATGAGACATCCGAGCACCCGCAACTCCTCGGGGCTGAGAGGAGCGGGGATCACGTAGTCCGAGGGAGGCGTGGCGCCTTCTCCGGGGCCGCCAAAGAATACTGTTCGCATCTATTACCAAGTTACTCCGGCGGGTTCTCCTTCGGAGGAGAAGAGGACGAACGGCCCGATAAACAGGCCCGGCATCCGTAGCCACAGGAGGGAGACGGCGAAGAGGATTGCCGCCGGTCTTTATCTCTGTCTTGCCGGCGGCGAGGATTCGAGCAGCAGCGGGCTTTCGCAGCGCTTGTCTTTCGGGTAGAGCTTATCCACATTGCGGGCGGTGACGAGGCGGTGCCTTGTGTAGACCGCGGGGGGCAGGGGCTTATGTTGGAGGATGTCGAGAGCGAGGCGGATGAGAGCTTCGCCGTAGCGCTCGGGGAAATAGGCGACAGACCCGATGAGGCGGGTGGCCAGGCGGCGCAGTTCGATGCGGGCATCGAGTGTGGCTCCCTGTCCGGCAACGGCGCAGAGGTCGCTGCAACCGGCGTCATGAAAGGCCTCGAGGGCTCCGAGCGCGTTCGGGTCATTCATGGCAAGGATGAGGGTCCGCCGCGGCTTGTGCGCGCGCAGGTGGCGCTTGACGGCGCGGAAGGCTCCTTCGAAGGTATTGGCTCCGTCGAGACGAACGACCTGTGGATCGGAGACGGAGGCGAGTTCGGCGAGTCCGGCGAGAGCGCCGGTCATGCGGGATTCGAGGAGCGGGCCGCCGGCGGCGAGTTCGATGAGGAGCACGTGGGAGAAGGCTCCGCTCCAGTGCTCACGAGCCCAGCGGGCGAGGGCGCGGCCGGCGATGCGGCCGGCCTCGTAGTTGTTTGCGCCGTAGTAGATGGCTCCGGGGACGGGGAGGTCGACGGAGATGAGCGGGATGCGGACCTGCTCGAACTTGGAAGAGATGACCTGGGCGAGGGACTGGAAGGTCTGGAAGTCGATGGCGACGTCGACGCGTTCTTCGATCATGCGGTCGGCGTTGCGGCGCGTGACGGCGGGGTCGTAGCGGTTGTCGTAGAAGGCGAGATCGATTTCGCAAGCGGCGGAGGCGCGGCGGAGGCCTTCGGTGACTTCGTGGGCGAAGAGGGAAGTTTCGGTTTGGGAGGCATAGCCGATGCGGAGGCGGCGCTTTCCGGCCACCTGGACAAGGGAGCGATAGCCGCGGCGGGCGACGCGTTCGACGAATCCGGCTTCTTCGAGGGTGAGCAGGAGGCGGGAGACGGTAGCTTTGTGGAGGCGCGTGCGGTCGGCCAGATCCTGGACGCGAAGGATCTCTCCGGCCTGAGAGAAGGCGCGCAGCATTTCGCAGGCGCGGAGTACGGATTCGACGCCCCCCAGCATTGTCTCATTATATGTGACAGATTCGTCTCGCAGAACGAGACGCGTTACGAGAAGAAGTGCGTCTATAATGGCGATGAAATGCGATTTCTGGGACTTCTCGCTTTCCTTTCCAGTGCTTTGTGTGCGCAGACGGAGGTGGACTTCAGCAAGCAGGTGGAGCCGCTGCTGCGAAGCAAGTGCTATGGGTGTCACGGGCCGGCGCAGCAGATGAGCGGCTTGCGTCTGGATCAGAAGCAGGCGGCGCTGAAGGGCGGCTATTCGGGCGCGGCGATCATACCGGGGAAGAGCGCGGAGAGCAAACTGATGCTGCGCGTAACCGGGGCGAAGGGGTTGATGGCGATGCCGCCGGGCACGAAAGGGCTGCCCGCGGCGGAGGCGGAGTTGCTGAAGAAGTGGGTGGATGAGGGCGCGAAGTGGCCGGACACAGTGGCGGCCGGGCCTTCGGCTTCCTCGAAGCGGGTCTCGCATTGGGCGTTCCGTCCGATTGATCCGCCAGAGCCGCCGGCAGTGAAGAACGCGAAGTGGGTGAAGAATCCGATTGATGCCTTCGTGCTGGCGCGATTGGAGCAGGAGGGCGTGAAGCCATCGCCGGACGCGGACAAGCTGACGCTGCTGCGGCGAGCGCACCTGGATTTGACGGGACTGCCGCCGACGCCGGCAGAGATCAGTGAATTCCTCAATGACACGGACCCGGACGCGTACGAACATGTGGTGGACCGGTTGTTGACGTCGCCCCATTTTGGGGAGCGCTGGGCGCGGCCGTGGCTCGACCGGGCACGCTATGCGGATAGCGACGGGTATGAAAAGGACTGGGCACGGCCGTATGCGTGGCGCTACCGGCACTGGGTGATCCAGGCTTTGAACAATGACATGCCGTTTGACAAGTTCACGGTGGAGCAGCTTGCCGGGGACCTGCTGCCGAAGGCATCGGCGGAAGATAAGGTGGCGACGGGCTTTCTGCGGATGACGCTGACCAACCGTGAAGGCGGCGTGGACAACAATCAGTTCAAGTTCGAGAACACGGTGGACCGGGCGAGCACGCTGGGCGCGACATGGCTGGGGCTGACCATCGGATGCGCGCAGTGCCACGACCACAAGTACGACCCGATCACGCAGAAGGACTTCTACCAGTTGTTCGCCTTCTTCGACAAGGTGGAGGAAGTGGACATCGATGCGCCGATGCCGGGGGAGTTGGGGCCGTACCTGGAGAAGAAGGATGAGTACCGGGCGAAGCGGGAGGCTCTGCTGAAGGATTATAAGGTGGCGGAGCAGCAGGCGGCGTGGGAGAAGGAACTGCTGTACACGCCGGCGCATCCCGGCGTTCGTACGGATTGGGACCTGGCGTGGGACTGCCTGCTGAAGCTGACGGAAGGCGGGGACGGGGAGAAGATTCTGCGGATTGCGCCGGAGAAGCGGACGCAGCGGCAGAAAGACATCCTTACGGAGCACTTTATCCGGAATTACCACTTTGCCGTGGGACCGAAGGTCTACGCGGAGACGAAGTTCAAGGAGTTGGACGAGAAGCTGAGGAAATTGAAGGACGAGTATCCGCAGTTGACACAGGCAATGACGGTGGACGAGGAGGCGGGCACGGCTCCGTCGCACCTGCGGGTGCGTGGGGATTACCGGACGCTGGGGATCGAGGTGCAGCCGCAGGTTCCGGAAGTGCTGCCGGGGCTGGAGGTGAAAGCGGGGGCGCGGCCGACGCGGCTTGATCTGGCGAAGTGGGTGGTATCGCGGGAGAATCCGCTGACGAGCCGGGTGACGGTGAACTGGGTGTGGGCGGAACTGTTCGGGCGGGGCATCGTGAAGTCGCTGGATGATTTTGGAGTGAGGGCGGACAAGCCGACGCATCCGGAGTTGCTCGATTACCTGGCGGCGAGGTTTATGGACGGCGGGTGGAGCATGAAGAAGCTGATCCGGCAGATGGTGTTGTCGAACGCCTACCGGCAGAGTTCGAAGGCACGGCCGGATTTGGAGGAGCGGGACCCGAGCAATGAACTGATTGCGCGGCAGACGCGGCTGCGGCTGCCGGCGGAGTTGATCCGGGATTCGGCGTTGATGGCGAGCGGGCTGATCTCGCTCGAGGTGGGCGGCAAGAGCGTCAAACCGCCACAACCGGATGGAGTGATGGAACTCGGGTATGGGAACCGCTGGGGCAATGCGTGGCCTGTGAGCCAGGGGGCGGACAAGTACCGGCGGGGGCTGTACATTCACTTCCAGCGGAGCACACCGTATCCGATGCTGGTGAACTTCGACGCGCCGAAGGCGAATGTGGCGCTGTGCCAGCGGGACCGTTCGAACACGCCGCTGCAAGCATTGAACCTGCTGAATGATCCGGTGTTTCATGAGGCGGCGCAGGGGCTGGCGTACGAGGCGATGAACGCTTCGACGGATTGGGATACGCGGCTGGAGGAGGCGTACCTGCGGACATTGGGCCGCAAGCCGACGAACACGGAGAAGCGGAAGTTCGAGACGTTCTTCACCAGGCAGAAGCAGGTTTTGGCCAAGGAGGGAAACCCTTCAGACGATGCGGCATGGACAGAGCTTTCGAGCGTGCTCTTGAACCTCGACGAATTCATTACCAGGGAGTAGCGAAGATGAGACCCGAAGAACTGTTTGCCGTTCATAACCGCCGTATGTTCCTGCGCGATTGCGCGAGTGGAATCGGGATGATGGCGCTGGGAAACCTGCTGGCAAGCGAAGGCCGCACGGCGACGATCGACGATCCGCTGGCTCCGAAGAAGCCGCACTTTCCGGCGAAGGCGAAGAACGTGATCTTCCTGTTCATGGAGGGCGCGCCGAGCCAGATGGAACTGTTCGATCCGAAGCCGGAGCTGAGCAAGTGGAACGGAAAGCCGCTTCCGGCGGACTTGACAAAAGACTTGAAGCTCGCTTTTATCAAGCCGACGGCGAAGGTGCTGGGGCCGCAATTCCAGTTCAGGAAATACGGGCAGTGCGGGATGGAGCTTTCGGAGCTGCTGCCGCACACCGGCTCGGTGGCGGACGATATATGCCTGGTGCGCTCGATGTACAGCGAGGCGTTCAACCATCACCCGGGGCAGTTGTTCCTGTTTACGGGATCGATGGTGGGCGGGCGTCCGACGATGGGCGCGTGGGTGAATTACGGGCTGGGGAGCGAATCGCAGAACCTGCCGGGGTTCGTGGTGCTGGCATCGGGCGTGGGGACGAGCGCGGGTTCGGACAACTGGTCGAGCGGTTTTCTGCCTTCGACCTACGCGGGCACGGTGCTGCGGAGCAAGGGGGATCCGATTCTGTACCTGTCGAATCCGAAGGGCGTGAGCGACGCCTCGCAGCGGCTGCGGCTGGACATGCTGAAGGAGTTGAACCAAGAGCATTTGGAGACGACGGGAGATGCGGAGATCGCCTCGCGGATCCACTCGTATGAACTGGCATACCGGATGCAGACGTCGGGTCCGGAGCTGCTGGACTTCTCGAAGGAGTCGCAGGAGACGCTGGACATGTACGGCGTGAAGAACGAGAAGACGAAGGCATTCGGGACGAACTGTCTGCTGGCCCGGCGGCTGGTGGAGCGCGGGGTACGGTTCGTGATGCTGCTGCATGCGAGTTGGGATCACCACAGCGCAATCGTGAAAGGGCTGAAGCAGCAGACGGGCGCGACGGACCAGCCATCGGCGGCGCTGATCAAGGACCTGAAGCAGCGCGGGCTGCTGGACGAGACGCTGGTGGTGTGGGGCGGCGAGTTCGGGCGGACGTCGATGTCCGAGATGCGGCGGCCGGATGATCCGGATTCGATCGGGCGCGACCACCATCCGAATGGATACGCGATGTGGATGGCCGGGGGCGGCATTAAGGGCGGGCAGGTGATCGGGCAGACGGATGAGCTTGCGCTGAGCGTGGTGCAGGACAAGGTGCACGTGCATGACCTGCAAGCGACGATTCTGCATTGTCTGGGGATGGAACATACGAAGCTGACTTACCGGCACTTGGGACGAGACTTCCGGTTGACGGACCTGGGCGGGCAGGTGGTGCGGAAGATGCTGGCGTAGCGTTGGGAAAAGCCGCGGGCGAGGATGCGCAACAAGGTGATGCTCGACAAGGCAGATCCTTTCGTGTGGTTTGGGCTTGGGCCGGTGCAGCGGGAAGCTATTCGATCTTCCTCTATGAACGTTGACGGAACCGGGAAGGAAAGACTCAGGCGGTGGCGGGGGGTTCAGTTCGGGGCGCACTGTAGGAGAACCGATTTGAGGATGCGTTGCTGCTCGGACCAGTTCTTGGCGGTCATGCCGCCGGAATCGTGGAGGGCGCGGGAGGTTTCGAGGGTGCGGCGCGCCTGAGAGCAGGCGCGATCGAGTTGACGGGCTTTGGCGAGGAGATCGGCGAGAACGGCTCCGGTGATCTGGACGTCTTCCCTGGCGAGGGTGGAATCGGGCTGGGAGGACTGGGCGGCTTGTCTCGCTTTGAGGACGGCATCCTGTTCCTTGACCGCCTCGTCGAAGCGGGCGAGGTTGCCGAGACTTTCGGCGAGGGCCTGGCGCTTATTCCAATAGGAACGGCGCAAGGCCTGGTTTTCGCTGTCAAACTCCATCAGTCTCTCCGCGATCCGGAGAGATTCCATCGTGCTGTCGAGCATCTGGGAGGGCTGGTTGAGTTCGCCGAAGGCGTAGGCCATCTGGTAACACATGTCCATCAAGGCGTAGAGGACGTCGGGCCGGTTTGGGTGTAGGGAATTGAAGCTCTGAAGCTGTTTGTAGGCCTCATGAAAGGAGACTAAGGCCGCGGGGAAGTCATCCTGGTAGTAGGCGGCATTGCCGCGCCGCTTCAAGATGGCCACGAGGCGCAGGAGATAATCTTCGCCGGCGCGCAGATCAGGGGGCCAGTTTACGAGTTCGGCGAGCGCGGCGGCGGTGATTCGCGCTTCCTCGCCGAAGTTGCGGTCATTCTCGGCGAGATCGGCTTCCTGCTGCGCGAGCGACGACGATACGCGGAGCCATTGCGGATCCTTGATATCCCGGGTGGCTTCGAGGTCGCGGCGGGCCTGGGTGATGAGCGGGAGGGCGGCGGCGGAATTGCGGCGGTTCCAGTTCTGGAGCTTGGCGCTGAGCAAAGCATTGGAGGCGCGCTCGAGCAAAGCCTGGCGGTGGTTGGGTATTTCGGCCAGAATACGGTCAATGTGACGGCGGGCCTTGACGAGGTTATCGTCGGCGGACTGAGTTTTGCCGACGCTCGAGGAGCCGGAGACGCCGAGGATGGCGGCGAGGCGGTTGTAGCCGGCGGCGGCCTCGAGCCACAAGGCGGCATTGCTGCCCGCCATTCCCGCGAGGCGGTCGAGGTGGGTCTGCGCCTGGCGGGCCATGCGGGCGCGCACGGCGGTGGAGCCGGGCAGTTCATTGATGCGGTCGTAGAGGTCGAAGAGGAGATAGTTCGCCATGGCGCGCGCTTCTTCGAGGCGCTGCGTACCCTGGATTCGTTCTCTCCACGCATAGGCTCCGGCGGCGGAAAGAACACAGAAGGCGGCTGCCGTCACGGCCAGGACGGCGGCGTTTCGGCGAGCGAACTTGCGAACGCGGTAGAGGAATCCCGGCGGATGGGCGAGCACGGGTTCGCCGGTCTGGTAGCGGCGGATATCTTCGATCAGTTCGGCCATGGAGGCATAGCGCCCGGCTGGTTCGTGGGCGAGGGCCTTGGCGCAGATAGCTTGCAAGTCTCCGCCCAGAGTCTTGCGGAGCCGTTCGATGGTAGTGCTTCGCAGTTCAGCCGTTTGCGGGGTGGCGAGCGCGGACAAGGGGCGAACTTCCTGAGTGCCGTGGGCTCTGCCGGCGAGGGCGGAGAGGGAGTCGCGGCCGGCAAAGGGCCAGGCGCCGCAGAGTAGTTCGGCGAGAGTGAGACCGAGGCTGAAGATATCGCTGGCGACGGAGCCAGGCTCGCCGCGCAATCGCTCCGGACTGGCGTAGAGCGGGGTGATCTGTTGGGTGACAGTAAGCGAGCCAGTGTCATCGAGGAGCTTTGAGGTTCCGAAGTCGAGGAGCTTGACTTGTCCATCGGTGGCGACGAGGATGTTGGAAGGCTTGAGATCGAGATGGACGATGAGATGGCGGTGCGCATACTCCAGCGCGCGGCAGGCATCGGCCATGAGGCAAAGCCTTTCATCGACGCTGAGGCGGGCGCGATCACAGTGGTCCGTGATGGGGGAACCCTGGACCTCTTCCATGACCAGATACGGCTGGCCTTCATCGGTGATGCCGGCATCGAGGAAACGGACAATCGCGGGATGGTTCAGAGAGGCAAGCATACGCTGCTCGCGCTCGAAGCGGCGGCGTGCGTCGGGGCCGAGGCGATGGGCGTGGAAGAGTTTGACGGCCACACGCTGATCGACGGCATCGACTCGCCGGAGGGCGCTGTAGACGGTGCTGAATCCGCCGGAGCCGAGGGCCGAGAGGATGGTAAAGCCGCGAATGTGGACCGGCGCCGGAACGGGAGGGCCGGTTTGGCGAAGGCGGAGCGAAGCCTCCTGCTCGAGTTGAGCGGATTCGAGGAGTTGGAGGACTTCCCGGCGCACGGCAGGATCGGGCTCGTGAGTCTCGAGGAAACGGGCACGATCGTGGGCGGGCACGGCTTCGAGAGTTTCGAAAAGCTGCTGTAGGCGCTGCCGCCTGGCATTGTCCATCATAATCAAGTATTCGTGGAGCGGGCAGAATTTGACTTGCCGGAGTGGTTGAGGCGCTGAAACAGCCAGATGCGGGCCAGCCGCACCTTGCGGTCCACTGTGGCTTTGGACAAGGGCGTCAATTCGGCTGTCTCTTCGGCAGTACAGCCGAGGGGGAAGCGCATGCTGAAGGGGGCGGCCTGCTGTTTATCCATATTCTCCAACTCGGTTAGGGCCTGATCGAGGGCGATCAATCGGGGGCGGTTGGCGTCAACCCAGACCAGGTCGTCGTGCAGGGGGACGCGGTGCATGATTCCGTCGCGCTTGGCGGCGGCGTTCCGGCGATATTGGCCGGCCAAGGCCTGGCGAATGAGACGCGAGGAGAGCGCAGAGAAGCGAGCGCGTTCTTCGAGTGTTGGCGGAGTATGGGTGAGGAGTTTGAGGAAGAGTTCGTTGACGAGGGCGGTGGTCTGCATCAGACCGGCGGCATTGCGGCGGCGCATCTGGCCGCGGGGGATGGAGTGCAGTTCGGGATAGACGATGGCCGTCAAACGGTCAAGAGCGGCGGACTCTCCGCGTATCCACTGGTCCAGCAGGAGGGTGAGATTGGCGGGGTGATCCATTGACCAGAGCCATTCTCGCATGTTCCGGCCGGGGCACGGGGTTGATGGAGGCAGACCACGAATGTGCTCCGGCGCGAGGGGCTACGCCGCGAGAGGGATTTTGGCGGGTTCGGGCTACTTCTTGAACTGGTTGAGCATGTCCCCGATGGTGGCGGAGAAGCCTTTCGCCTCTTCTTTGGCCTGCTTGATGGCGGTGGTGAGTTCATTGCGGAGGTTGGCTTGGGTTCGGGCGGAAAAACGTTCCGCGTTGGCTAATGG
>WBZR01000440.1_pt1 | contig 67377 bp, 75 predicted proteins | sample 5204231 | NCBI WGS metagenome assembly WBZR01 (sample SAMN12412403, study PRJNA552823) | activated sludge metagenome | isolation source: activated sludge from anammox sidestream of wastewater treatment plant... | place: USA: Virginia | collected 2017-08 | reverse complement strand
TGGACGACGCCCTGGTGACCTCGCTGGTCATCATCCCCATCGTGATTGTCCTGGCACCGACGGTCGTGTCGGCCATGTACACCAGTTATCGTGCGGTGTTGCCGCCTCCTTCCGGTAGTGATGCCTAAGACGCAACAACGCCAGCTCATTGGCGTGCTGGGTGGTACCTTTGATCCGGTTCATGTGGGGCACACCCAGCTGGCGCGCGAGGCACAGACTGCGTTATCGCTGGATGCCGTAATTTGTGTGCCGGCCGGACAGCCGCCCCATCGCCAGGCGCCCGTCGCGAGCGCTGCCGACCGGCTGGCCATGGCTAGCCTGGCCTTCAAGGATGAGCCCGGTTGCCAGGTGGATGATGCCGAAGTGTGTGAGCCTGGCCCCTCCTGGACGGTCAAGACGCTGGAACGGTTGCATCAAGCGCACCCGGAGGACGCACTTGTTCTGATTCTGGGTGCCGATGCCTTTCTCGGCCTGCCGACCTGGCATCAGTGGGGGGAGCTGCTGGATCTGGCGCATATTGCGGTCGCGAACCGCCCCGGCGTCATGTTGGATCCAGTCACCATGCCGCCGCCGCTGGCAGCACTCTGGCCTAAGGCCTATGTGGCAGATACCGGCAAGCTTCGGACCGAGAAAGCCGGCCACATGGTTTCGTTTACCATAACGCCCTGCGAGGTCTCCGCGACCCACATTCGTGAATCGCTGCGCGCGGGTCGTGTCATCAGCGGACAGGTTTGCCCACCGGTTGAAAATTACATCCACGAACACCATTTGTATCGCTAATCTATTTCACTTGTACTAGTCACGGAATCTCTCATGCCTAAAGCCAGCAAAGAACTCTCTATCAAGAAACTGGAAGACATCAGTGTTGATGCCCTGGAAGACATCAAGGGTCGCGACATCATCATTGTGAACACCACCAAGGTGTCGCAGATGTTCGAACGCCTGATTCTGGCCAGTGGTGAATCTAATCGTCAGGTGCGTTCACTGGCGCGTCACGTGGCCGACAAGGTGCGGGAAGCGGGCGGCGAGGTGCTGTCGGTGGAGGGTGAAGACACCGGTGAATGGGTCGTTGTTGACCTCGGTCCGGTCGTGGTGCATATCATGCAACCCGCGGTTCGTCAGCATTTCGACCTGGAAGGATTGTGGGGTCCGGGTAAGCCGGCGGGTGTTGCGGCCGAAAAGGCAGCCGCCAAGAAAGCGGCCACCCAAACGACTAGAGCAAAAGAAGTCTCCTCGACCAAGCAACCGGCGGCAAAAAAACCGGCTGCGAAGAAAGTGGCAACCAAAAAACCAGCCGCCAAGAAACCGGCTGCCAAGAAAGCCGCGCCGCGCGCTAAAAAGACGGGTGCATGAAACTGCATCTGATCAGTGTCGGTCAGCGGCTACCGCAGTGGGCCGAGACCGCCTGTTCGGATTACCTGAAACGATTCCCCCGTTCGCAGCCGATCGTGCTGCACGAGATCAAGGCCGAACCCCGCACGGGCAATCGAACGGCGCAGCAGATCATGGAGGCAGAGGCGGTGCGTATCGAGGCAGCGATACCGCCGGGTGCACGCCGCGTCATGCTGGATGAACGTGGCATCGATCTGACCACCATCGCACTATCAAAACGCCTGGAGGGCTGGCAGCTGGAAGCCTCGGATGTGGCGCTCATCATCGGCGGCGCCGATGGCATTGCGCCAACCCTCAAGGCAACAGCGCATGAAATGATCCGCCTGTCGTCGTTGACGCTGCCCCATGCGCTGGCCCGCGTGCTGCTGTCCGAGCAGCTCTATCGGGCCGTCACGGTCCTGTCCGGTCACCCTTATCACCGAGAATGATCACGAATAACCGAGACACGATGCAGAAGATCTGGCTTGCCTCAAAAAGCCCTCGTCGTGCCGAGCTTTTGGCCGGAATGGGAGTTCCGTTCGAGGTGTTGAGTTTTATCGATCACGTTGGTGCGCAGTACGAGGTGGATGAGTCCGTGCTGCCCGGTGAGTCACCACGAGACTATGTGCGGCGCATTGCGCTCGACAAAGCCTTGCATGCGCATGCCTACCTGAAGGAACGTGGCTTGGCCATGCGCCCCCTGCTGGCGTCGGATACCACCGTGACCCTCGGGGCGAGGATTCTCGGTAAGCCGGCCGATGCGTCTGAAGCGCGCGACATGCTCACAGACTTGTCGGGCACCACGCATGAGGTGCTGACCGCGGTGGTGGTGATTGAGGGTCAGAGTATCCGTCAGGCGCTGTCGGAGAGTAGGGTGGACTTTATGCCGCTGACCGCCGATACGATCGAGCGTTATATCGAGAGCGGTGAGCCATTTGACAAGGCCGGAGGCTACGGCATTCAGGGTCATGCCGGTACTTTTGTGACCTCGATTGTGGGCAGCTATACCGGCATTATGGGGCTACCCGTGCACGAGACGGGTGAACTGCTCATGCCTGCGGGATTCCGGTTTTAGGCGATGCATCGAGGGTTTTCAGAATGGCCTTGGCCGCAATGATGGCGCCGTCTCTGGGTAACGGCGGTTTGGCCGGTTGTGCCAGGAGTTTTCGAAGGGGCTGATCAAAACAGCCCGTACCGAGCGCCTGCGGCAAGAGCTCGGCGCAGCGCGCGGATTGGTGCAGCCACTCGACCAGAACAGGTTGTTCCGGCCAGTTGGCACGTAAAACATAAAGTACCGGAACCCCTGCCAGAGCCGCTTCCACAAAGGTGCCATAGCCCGGTTTGCAGATGACGGCATCGCTGGTGGCCAGGAGGTCACAAAAACTCCAGCCATATCGGGTTCGCAGATAGTCCGCATTAACCAGCCCCCTTTTCGCACAACCTTCGAGTGGGAGGTCGCTCTGGTTGGCCAGCAACAGATTCCAATCAGATTGTATGGGCCAATCCGGCCAGTTCAGTCGGGTCTGGATACCGCCCATGCCGATGAGGACGCGTGGCCGGTCCGGGAATGGGAGATGCGGGGTGAGCTCGTCATCGAGCGTAGTCCGCGCATAGCGGCTGACAGCACCCACCGGTGGGAGGACGCTTTCGGAACGCCCGTGCATGGGCATGCCCGGGGTCAGGCGGAGCGCAACGGTACTGTGGGCATAGATCTGATCCATGCGGTTCAGAACAGCCTCATGCCCCGGTGTTGTCTGAAAATAGTGGCGTGCCATATCGGCCCAGTTGAGGGAGCTCATGGCGATGGTTGGGATGCCAAGCGCCTGGCCGGCGGCAAGCGGCATGTCGCCCACGTCACTGACAATCAGATCGGGCGCTGCGGCACGAACAAGGGTGCAGGCCTCATGGAGTTGCATGGACCAATCGGCCTCGCGCTTCTGGTAGCGCGTCCAGCTGGCCTCGATGTCGACGTGAAGTGCATCGTGCATGATGAAACCAATGTCGCAGGCGGCATCAATCCGGGTGAACGGTACCCGGATGCGTTGGTGCAGCGTAGCTGCGGGGAGCGCACTCCAGATGGTCAGGTTCAGATCCGGCCTTAATTGAAACAGGGCATTACAAACCGGCGCGGCCTGGCCTAGGTGGCCCAGACCATGAGCGCTGATGGCGACTAGAAGTCGCGGCATGACCTTAGCGCGCCGAATCTGTCGGGTTCGTTGGGTTGACCGGATTCCGAGTAGCGTTTGCCGATGCCTCGATCGTATCGGCGTCGGGTGATGTGATCAGGCGGGCAAGAAATGCGCCATCGTCCCGGGCAGACCAGCAGTCGCCACGCATCCAGACTACGTGGCCAACGCCACGACCGACCTCGACATTCTCGCCTTCGCGGCCATCCATACCAGTGACCTGCACGATACGGTTGCCTTCAGGGTGGATCACCTCGACCCAGTCCCCTACGGAGAATCGATTGCGCACCTCGACGCGGACGGCATGGCGTTCGGCATCCCAGAACACGTCGCCGGCATACTGGCTGCGACCCGATTCGGAGTAACCGCGCAGGTAATTTTGGGTGTCAGCGTCATGATGGCGCTGGTAGAAACCATCGGTGTAGCCCCGGTTGGCCAGACCTTCCAGTTCACCCAGCAATTGCGGGTTAAAGGGGCGGCCGGCCTGCGCATCATCAATGGCACGCCGGTAGGCCTGACAGGTGCGGCCGACGTAATAAGGCGACTTGGTTCGGCCTTCGATTTTGAGAGAATCGACGCCGATCTCGATCAGGCGTTCAACGTGTTCGATGGCGCGTAGATCGCGCGAATTGAGGATGTAGGTGCCGTGCTCGTCTTCCTCAATGGGCATTTGCTCGCCAACACGCGTCGACTCTTCAATGACCAGAGGCGGGAAGTTGCTGCCGGTCAGCCCCGGTGTGGTTTCGGCGTCGGCATCGGGTTTCAGCTTGTAATCCCAACGGCAGGAATTGGTGCAGGTGCCCTGGTTAGGGTCTCGGTGATTGAAATAACCCGAGAGCAGGCAGCGGCCGGAGTAGGCAATGCACAAGGCGCCGTGCACAAAGACCTCCAGCTCCATTTCCGGACAGCGCTGGCGAATCTCCGCTACTTCGTCGAGGGAGAGCTCGCGTGACAGAATCACCCGGCTGATGCCCATCTTCCCCCAGAAGCGGACGGTGGCCCAGTTCACGGTGTTGGCCTGGACTGAGAGATGCACCGGCATCTCGGGAAAGCGTTCTCGCACCATGTCGATCAGACCCGGATCAGCCATGATCAGGGCGTCGGGTTTGAGGGCGACGACGGGCGCCATGTCATCCAGATAGGTCTTGAGCTTGGCGTTGTGGGGGGAGATATTGCTGACCACATAGAACGCTTTGCGCAGGGCATGCGCTTCATCGATCCCCTCCTGAAGTGACGCGAGGGTACTGAATTCGTTGTTGCGCACGCGAAGGCTGTAACGGGGCTGACCGGCATAGACGGCATCAGCACCGAAGGCAAAGGCCTTGCGCATCATGGTGAGTGATCCGGCGGGAGCGAGGAGTTCGGTGGGTTTTGACATAGTAGAATGCTGAGGTTGAGAGCGTATTTTACCTATGGCTGAGAGCATCCTTATCAATTTCACCCCGCAAGAGACGCGGGTGGCCATTCTCGAGCATGGCGTTGTTCAGGAATTGCACGTTGAGCGTCACGCCACTCGGGGCCTGGTCGGCAACGTCTATCTGGGCCGGGTAGTCCGCATCCTACCCGGGATGCAGTCGGCATTTGTGGATATCGGGCTCGAGCGCAGCGCCTTTCTGCATGTAGCCGATATCTGGCAGGCCCGCATAGGCGACCCGGCGAGTCGGGAGACGCAGCCCATCGAAAACGTCCTCAACGAAGGACAAACGCTTCTCGTGCAGGTGATCAAGGATCCGATCGGGACCAAAGGCGCCCGCCTGTCGACACAGGTATCGATTGCCGGCCGGATGCTGGTCTATCTGCCCCATGAAAAGCACATCGGGATTTCCCAGCGCATCGATGAGGCCGAGCGGGAGGTCTTGCGTGAGCGGCTGACGCAACTGGTGCCCGCCGATGAAACGGGTGGCTTTATCTTGCGGACGATCGCCGAAACCGCGGATGATGCGTCACTGCAGGATGACATCACCTACCTGCGCAAGATCTGGAACGATATCCGCCAGCAGATCACCGCGGCGCCCACGCCCTCATTGATCTACCAGGATCTCTCACTGGCGCAGCGCGTGCTGCGCGACTTTGCGGACTCCGAGACCGAGCGCATTCTGGTCGATTCGCGCGAGACTTTCCAGAAGCTGCAGGAATTCTCACGGCTTTATGTGCCGGGCATTACCGGCCTGCTAGAGCATTACAACGATGCGCGCACCCTCTTTGATCTGTATGGCGTGGAGGAAGAGATCCAGCGGGCTCTGGCGCGACGTGTTTATCTTAAATCCGGCGGTTATCTGATCATCGACCAGACGGAGGCCATGACCACGGTCGACGTGAACACCGGTGGATTTGTCGGGGTCCGTAATTTTGATGAGACCGTCTTCAAGACCAACCTGGAGGCTGCCCAGGCAATTGCCCGGCAGCTGCGCTTACGCAACCTCGGTGGCATCATCATTCTCGATTTCATCGACATGGATCAGCCGGATCATCAGGAAGCCGTGCTCGCCGAGCTGCGTAAATGCCTGAGTCGGGATCACATGCGCATGACCGTGAACGGATTTACGGCGCTGGGGTTGGTTGAAATGACCCGCAAGCGGACGCGCGAATCGCTGGCGCGCGTTCTCTGCGAAAGCTGTCCGACTTGCGATGGCCGCGGGCAGGTCAAGACAGCGCGGACGGTCTGCTATGAGATTCTTCGCGAACTGGTTCGTGAGTCACGTCAATTCGCGGCCCGGGAGTATCGGGTTATTGCCAGCCAGAAGGTGGTCGATCTTTTTCTCGAGGAAGAAGAACAGGCGCTTGCAATGGCTTCCGACTTTATCGGTAAGCCGATTTCACTTCAGGGTGAGTCGGGGTATGGGCCGGAGCAATACGATATCGTTTTACTCTGATTACAGTCCGAGGCAGGTGTATTTGTAGGCGAGGTACTCATCCACGCCGTGTACTGAACCTTCGCGACCAAAACCGGATTGCTTGACGCCACCGAAGGGGGCGACCTCGCTCGACATGAGGCCAGTATTCACGCCTACCATGCCGTATTCGAGCTCTTCCGAGACCCGGAAGATGCGCGAGGCATCGCGGGTGTAAAAGTAGGAGGCCAGGCCGAATTCGGTGGCGTTGGCCATGCGGACAGCCTCTTCCTCGGTGGTGAATGAGAAAAGGGGTGCCACGGGGCCGAAGATCTCTTCATGCATCATGCGCATGTCTTCCCGCACGCCTTTGATGATGGTGGGCTGAAAGTAGAGGCCACCCCGGGCATCAGGGCTGCCACCACAGACAATGCGGGCGCCTTTGCCAACGGCGTCATCGAGGAGCGCTTCGACCTTGGCCAGCCCGGCCGCATCAATCAGCGGACCGATCTGAACGCCCTGGTCAAACCCGTAACCCACGTGAAGTGCCGCAACGCGTGCCGCCAGCTTTTCGGCAAAGGCATCCATGACATCAGCGTGAACAAAGAAGCGATTGGCACAGACACAGGTCTGTCCGCTGTTGCGATACTTAGAGGAAATGGCGCCCTCGACGGCCGCATCCAGATCCGCGTCAGCAAAGACGATAAACGGGGCGTTACCGCCCAACTCCAGCGAGAGGCGCTTGAGGGTGGGGGCCGACTGTGCCATGAGCAGGCGCCCGACCTGGGTGGAGCCGGTAAAAGACAGCTTGCGCACACGCGAGTCGGCAGTCAGCGCACCGCCGATTTCGGGGGAGGCATCGGCATCACCGGTGACGACATTGAAAACCCCCGGCGGAATGCCGGCACGTTCTGCCAGAACGGCGAGCGCTAATGCGGTGAGTGGCGTTTGCTCGGCCGGTTTGACGACAACTGTGCAGCCCACAGCAAGCGCCGGAGCCACCTTGCGTGTAATCATCGCGGCCGGAAAATTCCAGGGCGTGATGGCGGCACAGACACCGACCGGTTCACGGGTGACCAGCAGACGTTTGTCGGCCGTGTTGGCGGGCACAATCTCGCCGTTAATACGCCGTGCCTCTTCGGCGAACCATTCGACAAAGGAAGCCGCGTAGGCGACTTCGCCAATCGCTTCGGCATAGGGTTTGCCGCCCTCGGCCGTAATCAGGGTGGCCAGATCGTCACGATGCGACTGAATGAGCTCAAACCAGCGTCGCAAAATCGTTGAACGGTTGCGCGCAGTTTCTCTGCGCCATGCCGGGAAGGCCGCTTCTGCTGCAGTGATGGCGAACTGCGTTTCATCTGCCCCGCCATTGCAAATCCGGGCAATCTCGTTGCCGGTGCCCGGGTCGGTCACGGTAAATTGTCGTCCGTTCTGGTGCCACGCGCCATTGATGTAGGCGCCAGTCTGGAGCAGGGTTTCGTCCTGGATGCGAGACAGTGGGGTGGGCAAGTTTGTCAGTGAGGCGGGCATGGCAAATTCCGTTAAAGGGGTGGTCATTGGGCGCGCGACATAACAACTTGATTTGCTGCGCATCCTGCGCCACACTCTACCAACATGAGGTTACCGGCACAATCATATCGCTCCCCGCAAATGGAGCAGCTCTGGATCCATTGGGCAGGCTGGATCCTGCTGGGATTGTGTGCGCTGATCCTGAGCGGTTGTGCCAGTTCGGGTGGGCAAAAGATCGTGACCCGCTTTGGTGGCGATAATCTGGCACCGGGCCCGCAGGGGCAGGAGGTCACGATTATGGCCATGCACCTGCTAGACACCGGTTATAAGTTTGGTGGCAAGAATCCGGAGGCCGGCCTGGATTGCAGCGGGATGGTGAGCTGGCTCTACAAGCAGGGCGCCGATTATCCGCTCAAAGGCAGCGCCCGGGACATGGCCAAGCGTGGCAAGTCGATTCCTCCCGAAGCCGTGCGGCCGGGTGATCTCCTGTTCTTCAATACGCGGGGGTACAGTTATTCCCACGTCGGCATCTACATCGGGGATCAGCGCTTCGTGCATGCGCCGAACAGTCGCGGCAAAGTGCGTATTGAGCGGCTGGATCAGGGCTGGTTTGCGATGCGTTTCGAAGAGGCGCGCACCTACTTCGACTGAGTTGACGCATTTGCCGTGCTAGCGATTAGCCGGAATCGCCACCTTGTTCATGCGCTCCAGGATGACCTCGGTCTGTCGTAATAGGCCTTCCGTCTCGCCCTTGCGGTCGTAGTACTGGGGGCTTGGCACCATGGCGGCCAGCATCGCGGCCTGATAGTCACTTAGCGCTGACGCCGGAATACCAAAATAATGTCGGGCAGCGGCCTCTGCACCGAAAATTCCTTTGCCCCACTCGATCTCGTTCATGTAGACCTCGAGAATGCGCCGTTTGCTCCAGGTGGTTTCAATCATGAGTGTAATGACTGCCTCTTGCCCTTTGCGCAGCAGGCTTTTCTCCGGCCAGAGAAAGAGGTTTTTGGCGAGTTGCTGGGTGATGGTCGAGCCGCCTGCCGCGATACGTCCCCGTTTCTCGTTTCTTTCTAGCGCCTTCTGCATCCCGTCGAAATCAAAGCCGTGGTGTTGCATGAACTTGCTGTCTTCGGCGGCAACCAGCGCCCTTTTGAGACTCGCCGAAATCTGTCCATAGGGCACCCACTGCTGTTGCAGATGTGCGCCAGGGTTTTTTTGCTGCAACTCAGCGAGACGAATCTTCATGAACTGGGTGGGTCCGGGTTCGGTCACACGCCAGACCAGAACCCAGCCGAAAAACCAGAGCTGCGTACCGAGGAGGATCCCCAGCAGCCATGTCAGCAACCGGATACTCCAGCGTGCTTTAGGGCGACTCATGAGTTTCGTACCAGGTTCAGGGTTGGGCCAGGCGCGCCCGCAGGTGCTCGTAGACCGGTTGTGACGCTGGTCGAACGCCGCGCCAGAGTTCAAAAGCGACAGCAGCCTGTTCGACCAGCATACCTAGGCCATCGGCGAGGTGCTTGGTCCCGGCGATCTGTTGTGATGCCAGAAAAGGCGTGAGAGTTTTGCCGTACATCATGTCGTAGGCAAATCCATCTGCGCCCAGTGTGTTCGCCGGCAGGGTAATAGCCTCACCGCCGAGGCTGGCGCTGGTCGCGTTGATGACGAGATCAAAGGGGTTTTGCTGGGCGATGAGAGTAGCGATCTCCTCTAGTCCGCAGCCCGCCAGTCGGGTTGAGCCGGCATGGGGGGCAAACAGCGCGGCGAGCTGATGCGCCTTGTCGGCGGTCCGGTTGGCGATGAGCAGAGCACCGGGCTGGGCAGCGAGTAGAGGCAGGAGAACGCCACGGGTCGCACCGCCGGCACCCAGTAATAGAATCCGCTTTCCGGACAGTTCCAGACCATGGCGTTGTTGCAGATCGTTGAGTAGGCCCTGGCCATCGGTGTTGTCGCCAAGCAGCCCCGCCGGTTGCCAGGCAAGCGTATTCACGGCGCCGGCGAGAGCGGCGCGTTCACTGAGTCTGCCATGCGCCTGTGCGAAAGCCCAGGCGGCTTCTTTGTGGGGCACGGTAATGTTGACGCCGCAGTAGCCTTCTTGGGGGAGCCGATGCAAGGTACTTGCGAAATCATCCGGGCGGATATCCAGCGCCTCATAGCTGAGATGCTGCGCCGTCTGTGCTGCAAAGGCCGCGTGAATGGCCGGAGAGAGCGAGTGGTGCACCGGATGCCCCAGAACGGCATAGCGGTCGATGCTGTGGATGAGGGTCATCGCGTCTCCAGTGCATTGCCCCGGGTGAATTTCCAGGTGCGCGTGATGTCGAGGTAATCGGTTTCCTTGCGGATATCCGGTGGGAAAGGGGCGAACGGTGATGCCATCATCACGATGCGTTTAGCCGCATCATCGAGAATCTTGTTGCCCGATGAACGCACGATGACGATCCGGTCGATGCTGCCATCCGGGCGTAGAGCGACAGAAAGCACCAGTGATCCGAAAAACTGCCCACGTGCCTCTTCGGGATAGTTCATCGCGCCAATGCGTTCAACCTTGCGCCGCCAGTCTTCCAGATACTGGCTGTAGCGGTAGTCTTTCATGCCGGGCGTCAGCGTGACCCGCCGCCCGCCGGCGATCATGGCGGGCGCCCCCGTTGATGCTTGCAATGCGGGTTGCGCGGGCGCCTGTGCGGGGGACGCTGAAGGGGATGGTGCCGCAGGGGCGGGCAATTTCCGGAACTCGGCCGGCGTTTTCAGAGCGTTGGCCTGCCGGTCTGCCGCATGATTTTGTGGCGCGGAGGATGCTTTCTGTAAGGGCTCACCGAGCGTGCGGAAGGACACCATCAGCGACTTGTCGCCGGGCTGAGGCAGCTGAATGCCATAGCGGGGGGCCAGTAGCACCAGGTGCGCCAGGAACGAAAGACCCACGGCCAACCAGAGGAGTCGATCCGATAACAGGAGTCGCCACCCCAGCGGCTTCGGAAACCAGCGTTCCCGGGGGCCGGAAGAGGCATGCGATTGGGTGGAAGCGGGCGCCACGGACATGGCACTATTGTAGACGCTGGTCGACCGTTGTCACTGACCCGGCGCGGGGATTTCGGGGATTCCGGGGGTTTGGGTGGCGGTAGCAGGCAAAGGTGCCTCGTTGATGCCGGAGGCCTGCTCCGCAGCGTCAGCTGCTTCCGTAGCCTCTACTTCTTCGGCCTCGGCGAGTGCGTCCTCGACAGAGACCTCATCCAGCAGCTCCAAATCTTCTCCGGTATCGGCGCCCTCCGAACTCAGAACCGCAACGAAACGGGCGGGTATCGTGAGTTCGAGCAGGTCCGGGCTATCCAGTGTCAGGGTGATCCGGCTCCCCGGCGGCAGCTCGGGGGCGGAAGGGACGGCGACCACCAGCGGCAGCCCATCAACCCGGACACTGGGCGCATGCCGCATCAGCGTGCCGGTGACCTCGGTCGTACCGCTTTGCTGTAACCAGCGCAGGCACCAGTAACGTTCCATGCGCCGCTGAAATTCGGCATAGCCCGAATAGGTCAGATCAAAATCCCGCATGGCGGCGAAGAGCTCTGCGGAGCGGGGGGCGTAGGGTGCGGGCTGACCGCTCAGTGCGGCAATAAGCTGCCATTGATTGATCAGGTCAGAATAGCGGCGCAACGGTGAGGTACTCCAGGCGTAGCAGGAGACACCCAGGCCCTCATGCGGCAGCGCCGAAGTAGTCATGCGCACCTTGCCGGCAACCTGCCCCCGATACAGACCGGGGATGCCTTTGTCTGCCAGCAGCTGACCCCAGGTCGCGTTGGCGAGGATCATGAGCTCAGCGACGAGCATATCGACGGGGCTGCCGCGCTTACGAGCCTCGATATGGATCTGGCAGGTGTCTGGTTCCAGAATATCGCCCGTGATCTTATCGTGCAGGGGTCCTTCAATCTCGTAATGGTAGTCGTGCAGGCCGGTCTGGGTGGCTGGCTTGCCTCGACGACCGGCACACGCCGCCGCAAACCGCCATAGCGTGAGCAGCGTGTCTCCATACGCACACGCCGGGGGCTCGCCACGGTTGAGCGCATCCACGCTCATATGGGGTTCGATTTCGTGCAGCCGCAGATTGGCCGCAATGGGAACGCGTTCGACCCGGGACTCATGGTTCAGGATTTCAAACTGATCGTCGGTGGTGACATACAGTGAGACCGCCGGACATGGCGTGCCCGCAGCCAGGGTAAAACGACGGACCAGTGCATCCGGCAACATGGTGATCTTGTGACCGGGCATATAGACGGTCGAGAGTCGGGCGCGCGCGACGGCATCGTGCGGCGAGCCCGGAAGAATCCCCAGCCCCGGTGCGGCAATATGAATGCCAAAGCGCCAGCCGACGCCAGGCAGCCGCGTGACCGACAGGGCATCGTCAATCTCCGTGGTGCTGGCATCATCGATCGATACGGCCTGCACATCGGCGAGCGGCAAATCGCCCACGGTTGCGGGTTCGGGAAGTTCGGGGAATCCGGTTCCCTTGGGGAAACGTTCGGCGGCGAAACGGCGGTAGTGCCAGTGGTAGGCATCGGGAAAGGCACCACAGCGCAGCAGGAGCGCCGCAGGGGATTTCCGGGTAGCGGCGCAGGCCGCTTCGAAGGCCTTGACCTCAGGGCGGTTCCGGTCGGGTTGTACCAGCAGCGACTCGACCTGCCCCGCTAATTCCTCGGGCAGCGTCCCGGCGACCAGCAGCGCCACCATCCGATCGACGGCCTCGGCCTGTAATCGCTTCTTTTCGGCACCGGCCAGGGCCGCCTTGAGAATCTCGGGGGGCGCACGACGGAAGACGCCTTTGCCCCGACGGTGGAAATAGAGCGGGGCATTGTGCAGACCGAGAAGCAGCGCCGCGCTTTCAACCGCAGAAGGGGCATGGCCATAGTAGTCCGTTGCGAGATCGGTCACCGAGAACTCGGACTCCGGCGCGCACTCCCAGAGAAACGTCGGATCCATGTCGGCGGCCATCGGTTCGGCCATCGGTAGCAATTGAGCCGGCGCGGGATCCTTGAAACGCAAGAGGATCTGTGCCGCCTTCAGTTTCTGGCGCTTGCCGCCCGGCAGCTCAACCTGCAGGCTGGTCGTCTGATCCGACTGGATCGTCGCGGCACGAAAGTTGCCACCTTCCTCGAAGAGGACGTAATCACTCATGGGTCGTCACGGGGCTTAGTGTGCAGACCAGCTGACCAGCCCAGTGTAGGCCGTCACCAGCACAACGATACCAAAGATGATGCGGTACCAGGCAAAGATCACGAAGCTATGGGTCGTGATGTAGCGGAGCAGCCAGCGGATGCACAGGAAGGCCGAAACAAATGCAGAGATAAATCCGACAGCCCACATGCCCAGATCGGTATTTTGGATCGTAGCCCACTCCTTGTAGACCTGGTAAATCGTCGCAACGCCGAGGGTCGGGATGGCAAGAAAGAAAGAGAATTCGGTTGCGGCTTTACGCGATAGGCCCATCAACAGGCCACCAATGATCGTGGCCCCGGAACGCGAGGTGCCGGGAATCAGGGCGAGCGCCTGGATGCAACCCAGCATGAGGGCATCTTTCAGGGTCATGTCATCGACCGACGGAACGCGGACATGGTGCGAACGCCGCTCGGCCCAGAAGATGATCAGGCCACCGATGATAAAGGCGGCAGCCACCGAGATGGGGTTAAACAGGTGAGCCTTGATCGATTTATGAAACAGTAAGCCCAATGTGGCCAGGGGGAGAAAAGCAACCGCCACGTTCAGCAGAAATCGTTGGGATTTGCGACTGGTCGTGCACGATGACACGGTGTCCCACAGGCGGGCGCGGTATTCCCAGATCACTGCCAGAATCGCGCCGAACTGGATGACGATTTCAAAGACCTTGCCGGCTTCGTCGTTGAAATCCAGGAGGTCGCCCACCAGAATCAGGTGACCCGTGGAGGAAATCGGCAGAAACTCGGTCAGTCCCTCGACAATGCCGAGGATCAGAGCCTTGAACAGCAGAACGGTATCCATCGTAAGCTCAGTAAGGTGCGGGCGCGGGAGGCCTGGGTGGGTGCGGGCTGGCTGGAGGGGGGGGTGAAGCAACCCGCAATTCTAACACCCGGGCCGGTTGGCCCGTTCCAGTTTAATGGTCGTGAATTTCCGGACGGTGGTCGACCGCCCGGGCCATGGGCCAGAATTTCTGCATCTCAATGAACAGGAACGAGGCCGACCAAGTCACCAGTACAAAGCCGGTCAGCGCTTCAATGCCCGGGAGGAAGCGCAAGTCGCCACTGGCCACGATGTCACCGAAGCCGATGGTGGTGTAGGACACCCAGGAAAGATAAACGCAATCGCTGAGTAGATCGGGCGTGAGCATGCCATAAAGGGCCCCATGGCCCAGGCTGACGGAGGCGTAGTAGCCCATGGCAAACACCCAGATCTCGACGGCGTGGGCGACCAGAATGGCAAACACGCCCAGCAAGACCCGGTAGCGCGGTGGGACACGCGCCAGCTTTGGCATCTGGCTCGCCAGCGTGTACAGCGTTTCATAATGGATGAAGACGGCCACGGCGATCAGGGCGCCATTGAGGCTCCAGGAAAGTAATGAGTGCATGGCATTAGTGGTTCAAGTTCATAGGTCATCCTAACACCGTAGGTGCGCCCGTGGGGCACCGGTATGGTGCGACACACCGGGCGCCGCACCACGGCAGTGCGACGCATCCCCTATAACCATCATTTTGATGAGGTCACGACGCTGAATGGGCTCGCTCAGCAGCAGTGATCTTGGCACGTTTCTTGTATTAGTCAGTGTGAACTTTATTTTTTCGCAATGGCGATGCATCAGGACTTTACCTTCGATCCGTAAGCAACCGCTGTCGGCACGCCACTCCGTGAGGCCTTTGTGAACCGACGCGGTGTCTGCCAGGATTTTGCGCAGATCATGATTTCGGGCTTGCGTAGTATCGGCATTCCCGCGCGTTATGTCAGTGGTTATATCCTGACGCATCCCCCGCCCGGGCAGCCCCGCCTACTAGGGGCAGATGCCACGCATGCCTGGGTTGAGGCCTGGTGTCCCGGTCATGGCTGGCTAGGCCTTGACCCGACCAATGGCCAGGCAGTCAGTGATGAATTCGTCACCTTGGCACGAGGCCGGGACTTCGCCGATGTCATCCCGTTGCGGGGCGTAGTGACCGGTGGCGGTGAGCACACCCTGGAGGTGTCGGTGACGATGCTGCCCGAGGAAACGTCGAATGAGGGTCAGGCCAGTGTGACGGTCAGCAAGGGCAAGCCGTCAATGCCACAGCTGATGACATCGCCCGCCGAGACCGTCGAGACACCGCCCGGCGTGCCCGTGTAAATAAGGTCGCCGGGAGCCAGGGAAAAATATTGCGATAGTCGGCAGATGATTTCTGCCACGTTCCACGACATCTGGTTCAGGCGAGATGATTGGCGCAGGTCTTCATTTACTTTCAGCCAGATGCTCGCGTCAGCGGCGGGAACGTTGTGGCTGATTGGGACGATGGGCGAAATCGGTGCGCCGAAGTCCATGCCTTTTCCCAGCTCCCAGGGGTGACATTTCTCGCGCGCCAGCGTCTGCAGATCTCGCCGGGTAAAATCAATGCCGGTTGCGTAACCATAAACATGATCCAGCGCGGTCGCCTCGGGAATATTCAGGCCGCCTCGACCCAGTGCCACGACCAGCTCGACTTCATGTTGCAGGTTAGTGGTCGCTGGCGGAAAGGGGATCGTGCCGCCACAGGGTACAACAGCGTCGCGCGGTTTGGAAAAGAAGAACGGCGGCTCGCGATCTGGGTCTGCCCCCATTTCCCGGGCATGTTCGGCATAGTTGCGGCCCACGCAGTAAATGCGGCGAACCGGAAACAGTAAATCCGTGCCAAGAACGGGCACGACCGTTGCAGCGGGCGGGGTAATGGCGTTGGCGGTCATGGGGACTGTTGGATGAGAAGTTGTAGATCATGGGCGACGTCGGTGGCGCTCATTTCATGCGGCACGATCAATCGCATGTGGCCTGCCCGGTCGATGACAAAGCTGTTGGTGGTGTGGTCAATGGTATAGACAAGCGCCGAGTCGGGTAGCGGTGTCTTTTGCCAGAAGATCTTGTATTGCCGGGCGACTTTTGTTGTCTCTTCCGGTGTTCCGGTGAGTGCAATGAAGCGAGGATCAAAGGCATCCATGTAGATCTTGAGCGCCGCAGGGGTGTCACGTTCCGGATCCAGGGACACAAACAGCACCGCGACCTCTTTAGCCTGAGGGCCGAGTAACCGCATCACCTCAGCCTGGCGTGCAAGATGGGTTGGGCAGATGTCCGGACAGTGGGTAAAACCGAAGAACAGGCTGACCACTTTGCCCTTGAAATCGCTCAGTGAACGCGCTTGCCCAAACTGGTCGGTCAGGGTGAAATTGATCGCCGGTGGCGCGTCAGGGACGGGTTTGGCTTTGAAAGGCAAGGGCTTGTCAGCACATGCCAGTAGCAGCGTACCAGCCGCAATCAGGAAGAGACGCCTCGAGAAAGTCATCATCATAAGCGGGCGGACTTCTGTCGCTCGGTAATACGGATCGCGATTAGGCCGGCTTCGGCAGCGACCAGCAACAGGAAGGTGCCCCAGTCCTGCTGATGCACCTGCCAGAGCAGCATGGCAAAAAGGAGCAGGATCAGCAAGGTGAGCAGATCAGGAAATTTCATCGGGTTCGGTGCAATGCAGCATCAAAATGTATGGTTGATCTTGCCAGTTTAATAGTAAAGTTCGGAACAAGCATGCGTTCAGCGCAGAAGGCCATAAAACAGGGGAATCCCTTAGGGGGAACCCCGTAGAAATAACAGGAAATAACAGCATGAGCAGCCCGATGATCCTCAAGGTCAGTTCCCTCGAGAAGAACGCCGGATTTCGCCTTCCCACCAGCCAGGCCGATATTGTCACGCCGGATTCGCCAGCGATCGAAGTCATGACTGACCTGAAGCAGATTGTGGCGGCCACGGTGGGCGCCGATGTGCTGCTGAGTCACGCCAACCATCTGATGATCTCGCGCGGCGTCCGTTCGCTGATTGTGACCGACAGCAAGGGCTGTGTCGTTGGTCTGCTCACCGCGACGGATGTTCTGGGCGAGAAGCCGATGCAGTGCGTCCAGAAAAACGGCATCAAGCATGAAGAAATTACGGTCAAGGATGTTATGACCGGCCAGGGAGAGATCGAGGTCCTGACGCTGAAGCAGGTGATGCAGGCCAAGGTGATCGACATTATCGAAACCCTGAAGGTCCATAACCGCAACCATGCCCTGGTCGTTGACACGGATCCGCTGACCAATCGTCAGATGGTGCGCGGCATCTTCTCGGCTTCGCAAATTGCGCGCCAGCTCGGTGTGGCCACACAAATCCATTCCGTCGCCAAGACCTTTGCCCAGATTGAAGCTGTATTGGCCAGCTAGGTTGTTGATACTTTGCGTAGCTGACGTACCATAGACCCACAACCCGATTTCAAGGAGAGTTCGATGTCCCAAGTAAAACCGAGCCGCTCAATCAAGAAGGCTCTGGCCTATCTGGTGGCAAGTGTCGCGATCACCGGTCTGGTGGGCTGTGCTGGCGGCGGTCTGTCGCAGTCTCAGAAGTCGGGCTTCCTGACCTCGGCTGAATACAACCGGCTGCAAGAGATTCCCATTGACCAACCAGGGGTGAAGTTATATCGCTATGTCAGCCCCGATTTTGATAAGAGTCAGGTTAAGGGCGTGATGATTGATCCGGTGGTGCTCTACCAGACCGCCTTGAAGGATTCTGGCCAGAAGGGGCTGACGGACGAGACGATTTACCAGACCCGGATGATTATTGATAAAGAGCTCAAGGATCGTGCCTCCAAGCGTTTCCATGTGGTGACGAAGCCGGGTCCGGGTGTGGGCCGGCTAAGCGTAGCGCTGACCGGTGCCGTGGTTGAAGGCGATAGTTTCAAGCCATGGAACGCAGTGCCTATTTCGGCCGTGCTCTTTGCCGCACAAAAAGCGGCAGGCGTTGATTCCAAGACCCCCTCGCTGGTGGTTGAGGCCAAGCTGCGTGACAGTGTGACAGGCAAGGTCTGGGGGCAGGGCGTCTATGTGATGTCTGGCGAAACCTTCCGTATGGAATCCAGTTCAACGGAAGCATTCCAGAAACTGGCCATCGAATGGGTCACCACGGCCGTGCGTGTCTCTGCCGGTATGGCGGGAAAATAATCGGATCGTCTGTGCTATCCGGGAAAAGCCACCTCAGGGTGGCTTTTTTTACGCACCCGTCTTGCCGTTTGCCAGATCCTGCAAAGACCGGTAATCCACTTTGCCCGTCCGCAAAACGGGGAGCTCGGGCATAAAAACGACCTCGCGAGGTAGCCAGGTATTAGGAATCCGTTCGGCAACAAAATGCTGACGAATCGCCTCGGTCGTCAGGTTAGGATCGTTGGTATAGAGTCGAATCACCGGTTTGCTCTGCTCGTCAGATTCGATGGCGATCGCTGCGTGATGATGCTCGCTGGAGATGCGTGCTACCTCGTCCTCAATAAAGCCCAGCGAGATCATTTCACCGGCAATCTTGGTAAAACGCTTCTTGCGCCCCTTAATGCTGAGAAAACCATCCGCGTCGATCGTGACAATGTCGCCGGTGTCATACCAGCCGTCATTCAGCGAAGAACGCTCCTCCATCAGGTCATGAAGATAAGACTTCATCAGATTCGGGCCACGCACGTGTAAGACGCCACCTTCATCAATCCCTTCGTGTGGTTCGATCCGGTATTCAATGTGGGGCAGTAGCCTACCAACCGTACCGTGGCGAATTCCCGTGGGAACATTGACGGCAATCACCGGGCCCGCTTCGGTCGCACCATAACCCTCCAGCACGGTGATGCCAAGGACCTCAAAGCGTTCACGTGTATGGGGCTTGAGCCGTTCAGCCCCGGCGACCACAAAGCGCAATGACGATAGGTCACCCGGCTTGGCAATTTTGTAGAGCTGATTCAGGAAGGTGTCCGTCGAGAGCATGACCGTAGGTTTTTGGGTGCGAATCAGCTCTAGGTTTTCCTTATGACGCAAGGGCGAGAGACCGATGACTGTTTTCATCCCATTCATGAGCGGCAGCAGTACACCCGCTGTGAGACCAAAGGCATGAAATTGGGGTAGAGCGCTAAACATCACCTCGTGTTTGCCAATCGGAAAGGCCAGAAGGATCTGGTCAACGTTGGAAAGCAGGTTACGGTGACTCAGGACAACCGCCTTAGGATCCGCTTCGCTACCCGACGTAAAGAGAATGACCGCGGCATCGTCAGGGCTGCTGCGTTCGGTTCGTAGCTGTTTCAATCGGACGCGTAACAAGCCTTTGAGTTTGGCCAGCCGGCCGATTTTGAGCGCAACGTCTTCCAGAAAGATGCAACGGATACCGTGTTCTTCAAGAAGTGCGGGTAGATCATCCAGTTCACATTTCTCGAGAAACTGTCGTGAGGTCAGGAGAATATCGATGTGAGCCCTTTCGCAACAGCGGATTAGCGTGGGCAATGGAAAAGTGTAGTTGAGAAGCGCAACGGCTTTGTGGGCAAACTGGGCGGCAAAGATCGCGACGACGCCGGTGACACTGTTGGGAAGCAAACAGCCGATATGGTGACGCCGGGTGAGGGCGTTGATTTCGCGCGACAGGACGGCACAACCAATGATCAGTCGATCAAAACTGAGGGAGCGGCCCAGTTCATCCACAATGATCGGTGCGCGGCCATGGTGGCCGGCCGCTGCCATCAACAGTCGCTTGGGGATGGTGTTGTTGGCGGGCATATAAATCCTTTTCTTCCTTTTATGTCTATTTTTGGTTTTCTGGCGAGAGAGGAACCAGTTTCCCGTGAGCCGGGAAAAAGACGGCCATCCGAACACGCAGACCCCGGGCTTCCTCGTGGGCGTAAAGCGCGGCATATCGTTCCAATTGTGGCCGATAAGATGCAGCTTTGTCGTTCAGATGCGCCTCCAGTGCCTCACCCGTTAGCGCCGGGTCGGTGTGCAGCGTTTTGTAATCAATAATCCATCGTATCCCATTTTCGATGAAGGTGCGGTCGATCACATGGCGCTGTGCCAACGGTTCTCCGGCAGCATGTGCTGTGTTTGATGGGGTGTCGTCAGTTGGCGTGCTCTGAAGGCGACTGCTCAGCGGTACTTCACAACCAGCAGCCTCGTGCGCGGCCAGTACCCATTGACTTACCGGGTCAGCGAGTGATTTGAGTAGCGTTGCATGAACAGCTCGGCCCGCCTCGTTGGCATCATGGGTTGCATATCCCTGGCCGCTGAAGTGGCGGATCATCCGGGGCAGAAGACGGTCCAGTCGATCAGTATCCCACTGCCCCAGACCATCGCGTGCGAACGCCTCCAGATAGTGGTGGACTAGGGTGCCGATCTCCATTTCTAGGGTGTTAGAAAATCCGGTGCTTGCTCGTGGACCTGCTTTGCTGACCTTTGATGGCTGGTCGGAGCCGGTGGTCAGCTTGCCGGTCGATACGGGCGCTGCAATCGCCGAAATGTTCAGGCGAATCAGATCCGGAATGAACGTGGCCGGATCCATCCTGCCAGCAGCAAATCCCATAGATGATGGTTCGGAATCGGCGGCCGCAAAGGTGTCCTCAAGAACGGGCCATAAGGGGGCCAGCAGGGAATGACTGGGCGGGGTCTTGAGTCTAGAGCGCCCGGAGGGAGTTGCTTCATTGGAATCCCGCTTGGCTAGCCCCAGAAGATGTAGGCGCCGGATAGCACGGGTCGCCCCCACATACAGCACACGTTTGTCCTCATTCAGGCTCCGTGAGGACTCCAGGCCGCGCAGGTAACTATAGGGCGTGGCTGTAGGCTGATTGGCTCCGGGGGCAGGCGCGGGTGCCACAATCAGGTGCTCCTGACCATCCGCATCGAGAATCAGGGTATCCCAGAGCAAGAGGGCGTGCTCGTCGGCGGGCGGGGTTTTATGCAGGCCGGGGATAATGACCGTATCAAACTGAAGGCCTTTGGCTTTGTGAATGGTCATCAGCTGCACCTGCTCGCTGGCCGTGCTGTTATCGGCAGCGGCAAAGAGTTTCTCAAGCGCGGCATCCAGCCCCTCTAAATCCAGTCTGCCGTGCCGCGTCAGGTTATCCAGCAATGCGAAATAAGCCTCGGCGTCTTGCACGTCCTTTGGGCATTCCAGTGTGGCTGGGCCATTCAGGGCATGCCAGACCCCCTCGACCCATCGGCGTGGTCGCTGCACGTGCCGATTGGCCATCGCAACGGCCAGTATCTGGCGCAGCGGCAGGAGCCGTCGGCGACCATCCTCGCTCAGTTGCGCGAACCGGTTATCGTCCTGCATGAGCGACCAGACTGTCTCAAGATGTTCATCGGCGGCGAGGGTATGTAAATCTGCCAAGGTCAGGCCACACCAGGGCGCCCTGAGCATTGCAAGCCAGTTGAGACGATCCCCCAGCGTATGCAGCGCCCGCGTCAGGATCACTAGATCCTGCACAGCCTGACGCCCGGCGAGTGCATCGATCTCGACAGCGCGGAAAGGAATAGGCGATGCCAGGGATTGCAGCTGATCGACCAGGGCGTCCAGATGGGGGCGGGCGCGCACAAGCACAGCGATGGTCGCCCCGGGGCTTTCGGTTTGCGTTGCGCGGATAATCTCGATGATGCGTTGTGCTTCCAACTCATCAGGGTTGATCCCGGTGGGCGCATCTTCGGCATCCGCATCCGGTTCACCCATGATCAGCGGGTGAATGCTCACACCAGACAGCGGGTCCGGATCTTTGGCGGCAACACAGGATTCGTAGTGAACGGCTCCCAAGATCCGATCATCGATGGCACCAAAAACACAATCAAAGGTCTGGTTAACCCAGTCAACAATCTCGGGGTGAGACCGGTTATTGCGATAGAGCTGTAGCGGTGTCAGGTGAATGTGCCCCAGTCCCTCTTGGCGCACCCTTAGGAAGAGGCCGACATCCGCCTTACGAAAACGGTAGATGGATTGCATCGGATCGCCGACCAGAAAAAGGGTGCGCCCCGGGTCATGCGCCCAGCCTGCAGTCAGTCTTTGCAACAGGGAAACCTGCAGAGGGCTGGTGTCCTGAAACTCATCAACCAGCAGATGACATAACCGGTAGTCTAGGCGTTCATGAAGTTCGCCGGGTGTCTCCTCGGTGCCGAGTGCTTCCACCGCGCGCATGGCGATCTCGCTGAAGTCGACCGATTTTTCCTGGTTAAAGAGCAGCCAGAGTTGGGCATAAGCCATTCGCAATAGCGCAGCAAGATGTGTGATCAGATCCGCCGAATCGTCATCAAGAACAGGTTCAGGTAGTTTGCGTACGCTGGCCAGTATTTCTGCGTTGCCGCTGGCCTCCAGGCCATCAATGGTGTCGAGTAACACCTGGCGCTGGGCCGCATGTTTCTTACCGGCGATACAGATAGGCGATTGGTACCTGCTGCGCAATTTGTCTGCCTGGGTCAGAAAGAGCTCGGCCAGCGCCTGCCACCCTGGCAGGTTGGAGGGATGATTCGTGAGTGGTTGGTCCCAGTGGGCGAGGCAGTGTATGGGCGAATCCGAACTGAGTTTGGCGGCATAAACGGCTGCAGACATGAAGCCCTGCTGCCAACGGGCGGGGAAGTGGCTCTCGACCTCGGTCAGCCGATCCCGGATTATCTCTTTCAGGGTATGGCCGATAGACTCTCTGAGGGTTTCAGATTGCGCACTGCCAAAGGCTGCAGCAACCCACTGGTCGCGCCGGCGCAACATGTTCGTGAGCATCTTGCTGAGTCGACCCGCATCATTTTCGAAGTAGGCAAGGACATGCGCGATCGTATCGCTGGCGGATGTGCCATCTTCCAGCTGATCGATGGTGTTACGTGCGGCCTGTTCATAAAGCCGACCGGGTTCGGACGTGATGGCTGGTTGGGTACCGAATCGGGAGAGCAGTGGGAGCTGGCGGGCAATGCGGGCAGCCAGAGCATCCAGTGTCATGATGCGTAACCGTGCGGGTTGCTTGAGCAGTTGCCACTGACAGTCGGCATCGCGCTGAAGGGCATCGCAGGCCAATTCCCAGGTCTGTCGCTTGTGCGGCAGTGCATCCGGGGGCGGCGGGCGTGTGGCACTGCGGAGGCTTGAAATGATGCGGTCACGCATTTCGGCCGCCGCCTTGTTGGTGAACGTTAGCGCGATGATTTCTTCGGGTGCGTCCACGCAAGCAAGCAAGCGTAGGAAGCGCTGGGTCAGAAGTTCGGTCTTGCCCGCGCCGGCCGGCGCATCGATAATGAACGATCGGGTGGGGTCCAGCGCCTCCTGCCGTGCAGCGGCATCTGTGGCTAGCAAACTGGCCTGATCTAGATGCTGTGTTCTCATTGGCTGACCTCACCGTGAGCCTTCTCAAACTGACGTTGACGCTCGGCCAGTCGGAGTAGTGGCTTCACGTCGCAGTAGCGAAGATCGTCCTCATGAGTGATGCAGGTGGCGGCATGACCGGCATGAACCTCTGCAGCTATTTGCGTGATGGCGGCTTGCCAGTGCTCGAGGAGCGAGGCCCAGTCCGGGAAGGCGGTTTCAGGAAAAATGCGTCGTCCCCGCTTGCTGTCCAGGGCGTGCACATTAGGGAGCAACCCATCATCCTGGTTTATTCCCTTGAACGCGGCACCATCGATATGGATCTGGCCAAAGGCGACCCCGGCAATATCCGTCTGCGCAGGGTGCTCGGCAATTGCCGCATAAATGGGTAGCTGGGGTTCGGTAATCCGATCGCTTGCCCAGTTTCGCGTATCAATCTCTGCCCCGGTCTTGTAGTCGATGATGAGCAGGCGACCATCCTCAAGCTGATCAATGCGGTCAATGCGCATATGGGCAGCGATACCGGCCACATTGACCTCGCGTTTACCCTCGGCTTCCAGAACGGAGAAAGGGACCTCACGTTTCAGTTCCGTCTGCAGCCAGATTTCCATCAGGCGTTCCAGTCGCCTTTGCTCCAATATCGCCTGGCGAGGCTTTAGTGCCTCTTGCCGCCGGTTTTCGTTAAAGCGTTCAAGGGCTGATCGCGCTGCCGATTCAACAGCCGAACGCCGTTCCTCGTTGCTCATCTGCTTAAGCGCTGATAACGATACCGTCCGCTGCCAGAAAAACTCAAGTGTGTCGTGTGTGAGCGTGCCGCGCTTGCGTGCATCAAGACCCTCGACCGGCGTTTCGAGCGCCTTGGCGCCGAGACGGTATTGATAGAAGCCCCACGCCGGACAGATGGCTTGTGCCTTGAGGAGTGCCGTCCCACCCGAAACCCGGTCGCCATCACGGACAGGCGGGGCCTGGATGTCGCGCAGCGATTCCAGAGGTGCTTCAGCGCGGGCACATACCTGCGCAACCCAGTGAACCGGAGGCGGTTCGGCAACCTGTACATCATTCAGATCGCGGATCAGGGCGCTGGCCTCCCGTTCGCTGCCATCCTCGCTGCATGGATAGCTCAGGGTAATGTCATCGGCACTCTCCAGCAAGCGCGCCTGGATGCGAAGCGCGAAGTCGAGTTGTACATCGGCGCTGGCGTTGGGCGCCTGAGCGGCGCGCAAGGATTCGATGGGTAGGAGGGGGTTCGGGTTGGCGGCCGGGGGCCATGCCAGGCTGGTTAGGCCGGCCACCCAGAGTGCATCGAAATGCAGGCCACTGGCTTCCAGCATGCCGAGAATCTGGATCGGTGGCGTGCCGCGGGTTTTGGGCTGAAAGAGCTGCTCTGCACAGAGCTGGCTTAACAGCGAAACCGATTTACCAAAGGTCATCCGCTCGGTGATCGGATCCAGCTGAGCGAGTTGGTCGAGTGCTTTGCCAAAGGCCTCGCGCGCCTGGAATGCCTCGCTGTCGAGCGCGGTGTCAGAAAGCCAGCCACCCCGGGTGAGGATCGAGATCATCGTCTGTCGCCAGTCTGAGGGCAGGCGTGTCTTGCCGAGCTTCCGACTGGCTAGATCAATCGCAGTCAGGTGGGCAATGAGCGCGGGAGCCGTTAAGGATTGCTTGTGAAGTATGTATTCCGCGTAATCACGATAACGCTGGATGGGCGCCTTGGGGGCGACGCCGGTGCGCAGTGCCACGTCAAGTCGGGCACGCGCTTCCTGCTCCGTCGACGATGACCAGTAGGGACTTTCGAGCAGGTTGCGGATCTGGGACTGTTCAACCGCGTGGGGCTGAGCGGTGATTCTCAGTAGCTCGAGGGCCGCCTGGACGAGTGGGGTCGAGGCCAGAGGCTGTCCGAGGCTGATGTTATAGGGCCGTTGGGATCGTGCATGCCGCGGGAGTACCAGACTCGGATCAATCACATCTTCCAGCGCATCAGCCAGAGGGTACTGGTAGGTGGCGACATTGGGTACGACAATCCCGAGACGCACATCCGGGCGCCGCCCTAATTGTGCTTTGGCCCAGTGGGCGATGGCCCGGCATTCCGCCGCAAGGTCTGTCGTGCCGAGAATGCGGCGACTTGCCTGGATCCGGTTCCCGGAGTCATTCAGTTCGCCAAGGGTGCAACCCACCTGTAGGAGGGTCGCCTGTAGACGTTGCTCAAGCGGGGTGTAGTGGTCGAAGCCGGCAAAGACGATCTGCTGGGGCAACAGGCGATGGGCTGCCTGTAGGTGATCAATCAGCGCGGCATTCAGTCGCGCACTATCGATGCGTTGAATAGCGGCGCACCGGGATAGAAAAGCCTCTTGCCACTGGGCAAATCGTTGTTGCTCGATGCTGGCGAAGTAGTGATCCGAATTCCTGAGAGGTTCGATCTCCCAGTTGATCATCAGCGCGTGTGCTTCAGCAGCGGTGGTGGCGAGAGCGCTGATATCAAACAGCATGGCCTCGTTGGCGCCCAGATCCTGATGGATCACCTGCTCCCAGAGCAGACGTTCCTGAAATCCATCCAGAACCATAAGGTCGTTCACTAGGGCAGGCTCTTCGCCGCGTAGGGTCAGATCATGAAAGTAGTGCTGCAGCCATTGCCCGAACGTGGAGGTCTGGAGTGTCAACCAGCTGGTGGGTGTGTTTGCCAGTGCGTCATGCGCCTGAGCTAGGGTTTGCGCTAGGCGTTGGGTTGCACAGATGACCTCGCTCTCGGCCGATATCTGGTCGAGGTTCATGGGGTTCAGCGCCGGGGGCAGTTGTAATGCTTTAGGTTTCATGATCAGTCGTTCAACTGTTAACATACTAGCTGAATGGCGAGTCGATCGCCTCGCCTCTATGCACCGTCTTGCAAGGAATGGTTTCTATGAAAAATGCAGCCCATATCGTTCGTCAACGCAAAACTACCAAAGCCTTTGATCCGGCCAGGGAACTCACGCCGGAACAGTTGGCGACGGTGCGTGATCTACTCCGCTTTAGCCCCTCGTCGACGAATGCCCAGCCGTGGCATTTTTTCATGGCCACCAGTGAAGCCGGGAAGCGCCGCATTGCCTCGGGAGCAACAGGGCCCTTCGCTTACAACGAGGCCAAGATCATGAATGCCAGCGCGGTTGTGGTGCTATGTGCGCGCACCTCGCTGGACGAACCCTACCTGCAGCAGGTGCTGGATCAGTAAACCCGTGACGGCCGCTTGGCCAATGATGAGGCCCGTGCCAACCAGCATCAGGTGCGTCAGGGGTACGTGCAGAAACACGAGGCGGCCGGGAACCTCCTCAACTGGACTTCCCGGCAGGTTTATATTGCCTTGGGCTTTCTTCTACTTGGTGCCGCCGAGATGGGGATTGATGCCTGCCCGATCGAGGGGTTTGATGATGCAGCGCTCGATGTCGAGTTGAAGCTGCCTGCGCAGGGCCTGAAAAGTCTGGTTTTGGTGGCTCTGGGCCATCGCTCGGCGCAGGACTTCAATGCCGCGCTACCCAAGTCTCGCCTGGATGAGGCCTTGGTTCTCTCGGCGTTATGAGGCCTTGCGGCCGTTCGCTGAAAACCGGGCGGCCAGCCGATACATCATGGTCGCCAGCAATACTTCGAAGAGGAAGTTAAATCCATTGGCCAGATCGTTGCCACGAGCGTCCATATCGTTACCGAGTTGGTAAGCCCAGGGCGTGAGTATCAGAAAAAGCAGGCACACCAGTAGATTGGACATCAAGGGCAGGTCGCGGCGCTGACCCGTCGGTAGCGTAAAGCAACCAATCAGTAGGGCGATGGCGGCGGTGGTGCCGTTTTCGAGCGCGGCATCTCCGAAGTCTGGCGACACCAGCAGCCGATAGGCCACTGTCGTGATGGCCAGAGAGACAGCAAAGGTTGCTGCACCCATTGCCGCGCGACGGAGCAGGTGCGCATTCGTATCACGTCTTTTTGGGGGGGTGCGCTTGGGCTGCGAACGACCCGGCGACAGTTCTCCTACAGGGAGGTCAAATCGCGCGCTTCGGGGCGGGGGCACCGTCCCGGACGGCGCCTCCCCGGGCCCGGATGTCATCAGACTCAGCCCTGCAGAATGGCTTTGAGTGATTTGCTACGTTGATCCAGATGCTTCAGGCCGGCCTCAGAAAGTACCAGTGACTTGGCGCGGGCATCCGTGGCAGAGCGCTCGACCGAGATGAGACCCAGCTTCTGCAGCGACACCACCTTGCGATGAACGGTCGGACCCGTGCCAAATTGCAGGCTTTGCACCAGATCGGTGATTTTGACCGGTTTGCCATTGGCGGCTGCCTCGTGCATGTAGGCCATGATGTCTTCGCAGCCTTCAAAGCCACTTTCGTTGTGGTTCGAGACGCGCATGAAGTTCAGAAGACGAACGTAGGAATTTTTAGATTTCATGTGATTTTCCGTATGGGTTGATCCGTTGGGGTAACGGGTTGGCGGTATTTTCTCTGCACGCTTTGAGGAAGTGTACTGCGATTGCGCCAAACGGTCTAGCATTTAAAAATTAACTTTATACATAACTACTTAAATTACAAGGGGATTCAATACCGACCCGCACAACGAGCGATAGAGCCATAAGGGCCATAAGGGCCATAAGGGCCATTAAGATCAGTGGCAACTCTGGATGATGTTGACCATGCTGCGATCGGCCATGTCATCGAGATGGTTCGTAAAGAAGCGCACGGACGAGCCCTCACGGCTGGTATCGATCGAGACATACACCATAGGTTGCTTTTCGTGCGTATCCAGCTTCTGGGTGGTCAGCAGTGCAAATCCGGTTTCGGTCTTCTGACGGGTGAGGGCAAAGCGACCAGAGTCCGCCCAGCGACGACCGATGCAATCCGTCATGGCTTCAGGGGATTCCGTCGTGAAGGTGGTGAACCGGGGCGTGTTATTGCGCAAATGGCCCGAGGAGACTTCAACCGAGCTACATCCGGTGATTGCCAGAAGCGCCAGAGTCGCGGCGGTGAGCAGGGGTTGGTAACGCATGGGCTAATGCTACGCGAGCAGGCCGGCAGTCACAACCCGGACGGCCAGTTTATCTATGCGATTGACATGTTAACCGTCTGATATCAAATAAATTCTCAAAAAATGTTGCAATGCAGCAAAAGGCGTCTATAATGACTTCATCAGTTATCTGATACCACTCAATCTTTAGAAAGGAACCGACCATGGCCAAGAACGCCAACCTCCCGAATGTTGAAGAACTCACCGCTGCAAACGCTGCTGCAATCGCCAACCTGGAAGCCGTTGCCCACACCGCGCTCGAGGCCATCGAAAGCCTGTCGGCTCTGAACCTGAACTTTGCCCGTCAGTCGCTGGACAAGGGTTCGAAGCAAGTTAACGCTGCGCTCAAGCTGAAGACCCCGCAAGAGGCCGCTGCCATGAACGCTGATTCGGTTCAGCCGGCTGTTGAAAGCGTCGTTGCTTATGCACGTGGCGTGTACGACATCGCCAACGGTGCTGCTTCGGAAATCAGCGGCATGCTGAAGAAGCAATTCGATGATCTGAGCAAGAAAGTGCAAGATGCTGCCGTGACTGGTGCCAAGGCTGCCCCGTTTGGTTCGGACGTGGTTCTGGCTGCCATCAAGCAGACCGTTGAAGCCAACAACGCCGCTTACGCTAACCTGAGCAAGGCTGTGAAGCAGGCTGCCGAGATTGCCGAGTCGAACGTTGCCAAGGCCACCGAAGCTGCTGTTAAAGCCACCAAGCGCAAGTAAGTTCTAAATCTCTGATCCGTTTCGAGCGGATCGGCGATATCAAGCCCGGCTTCAAGCCGGGCTTTTTCATGGCAAACCGAAAGTTGGTATCAGGCCATGGCCAGCGTTCGTGCATTCAGCAGGCTTAAAGCCCGAACAACGTACTCTGGATAAATTCGTTTGATCAGCGCCACCTGCTTTTTAATCTGGGTCAGCGCCATTGCCCCGGTTTCAACCAGAACCCACTCGCGGGTGCTGGGAATGCAGATTTCAATCTTGTATTTCAATGGTCTCCTCCACGCCTCTTCAAAGGTCTGACACCATTATCCGTGTTTAGCGAATGAGGAACAAGTTTCGATTGGTGCAATGCGGGAGGTTGCGCGTAAAAGCTATAGGACTGCATGGGGTGCAAAGCAGCACGTCAGACAAGGATTAGAGCGGTTATTGACCCAGTAGTCGCCCCAGCAGACTGCCTGTCGCGCTGTGCCCCAGAATCACGTATTCGAGCGCGTTGATATTCTGTGCCGAATTCTTCTGTTCGTTCCAGGCGCTACGCGTGCCCGCGAAAAGAATCTGGTCACCCGGCATCACAGGGGTTTCGGCATCGGGTAGCAGAAGCAATTGGTGGTCCCGCTCAATCGCCAGAGCCATCAATGGGAGGGCGTCCTCGCGATGACGGTTGGAGGTACAGAGATGTCCCACGACCAGCGGCACCGACCGGCATTGCGCATGACTCAACCAGTCGTTGAGGGCGGGCGTCTTTTCCGGACTGATTTTCAGGCGCCAGACAAATGGAATCTGCCCGTTGCAGATGGGGAGCAGTCTATCCATGACGCTGCTCGCCCAAGCACGGCTCTCGCGCTCGATCACCGCTATAAATCGCCCCAGCATCGGTGTGGTCAGGTAGCTAAGGCAGGCATGTGCAATGGTATGGGTTGTCACCATGGTTAGGTTGGCGCCAAAACGTTCGAACAGAATGGAGTGCCCGGCACTGTTCTGCTGCATGACGATAAACAGGTCAGGATTCAGTTCGCGTGCCGTGATGGCAATCGACAGGTTGTTGATGTCGTTGTCTGATCCGGCGACCAGGCCCACCGCATCACGGATGCCTGCAGCCAGTAGCGGTGATGATTCGGTACCGTTACTGAGCACAGCCTTGTGGTCATCCGGGGTGGTCGGGCGGGGATCAATAATCGTCACGTGGTCATGTAACCCTAGGGTATCCAGTTCGCGTACGATGGCCCGACCAAAGTGACCGTAGCCGCACACAATCCAGTGCCCAGTAGGTGGTTGCGGCAGATCGGGCAACGGGGTTTCGGGGACGCGGGTCAGGCACTCCACCAGCTGGAAGGCCTGGGGATTGCGTACAGCGAGCGCCAAGCGGCGGGCATAAAGGGCATAAGGGTCGACAATAAAGTCGGTGCCGAACGACGCCATATTGGCGCCAATGGCCGCGCTTTCAGTGCGGGCAATCACGGGGATCGAGGGGTTCAACAGGCGGACATTCATGGCAATCGCCAGATTGGCCTCGTCGTCATTGGTGACCGCCAGTACCGCCTTGCATCGCGGCAGGTGCAAACCGGCGAGCTGCAACACTTCTGGGTTCTGCGCATCGGCCTGCAACCAGGGGACATCGGCGTGATAGTCACCCAGTTCCAGCTCCTGTAGCGGCTTCGAGCGGCAATCGATGGCCACGAAACGCATTTGTACCTGATCCAGCGTACTGCAAATCAGGCCGCCCGTTTCGCCCGCGCCACAGACAATGCAGAAGGGCTCCGACATCCGGCGAACTTTTCTCGAAAACCGGCTGGTAGCCAGAGCCCGGTGCAGGGCCTCGTCCTTGAGGAGGTTGAGAATACTCAGAATCGAATAGGTCCAGCCGATGACCGTCAGGTAGATGCAGACGGTGACCCAGAATCGCTGGCCGTATGAGAAGGCGGCGGGAATTTCACCGAAGCCGATGGTGCTGGCGGTATAGCTAACGAAATAAAAGGCGTCGAAAAAGGTCAGCGGTGGCGTGGATTTTCCTTCGGCATCCACACCGGGGATCAGCGTGAGGCCAAAGATAGAGACCGCATAAATCAGGATGATTGCGATCAGTGGCGCACGCATGCGCCTAAGGATCAGGAAAAGGATGCTGTCCTTCACGTGGGGAAGTAGCCGTATCCGTTAAGCGAGGCGAGTCCCGGGGCCTTATCGGCGCATCATCACGGTTTCGGCGATGAGCAGCACCACCGACACCACATTCGCGAAGAGCGCGCCGCCGGAGAGCGATACGACGCTTGTGGTGATCTCGGGGGTCATGCCTACCTGGGTGACATGCACAGCCACGCCCCAGGTAATGGCAGCGGCAATGAGTTGTAGATCTGCTACGAGGCTGGTGGCCAGATGGACAGCGCCAATCTGTGTGCGGTCACCAAACTTGAGAACCGTGGCAATGAGGTTAACCACAATGGCCGCAAAGAGTTCATAAATATGGTGCAACTCGGGTCGGTCGATGTCCCCGATAAAGAAACCGAAGTTCAGAGTTGCAGCAAAAACAATGAAAAACCCAAAGATTACTTTTTCAAGATTCATAATACTGTCCCCGATGGATCTGTAACGATTAAGCCCATTATAAGCATGGGGCGCAAGCGCATGGCGGATTGGAGGCTAAGCAGAACCCGATTGAGAGGAGGCACCATAGCGCTGATTGCGCAGCGCGTTGACTTTACTACGGGTTTTTTCTACGGGTATGTCCAGCAGGCGTAGCGCCTCCTCGGCAAGGGCGAGCCCGCTTTCAAAAACTTCGGCAACCACTTCCGTCGCGCCTAGGCCGAGAAAGTGGGGGCGGTGCGAATCATCCGGCACGCGAACAACGATCCGAACGTCCGGGCGCGTCCGGCGAATGGCCGGTAGCATCCGCTCCACTGCGGCTGGATCAGGAAAGCAGATCACCACCAGGCGGGCATAATCAATACCGGCCGCTCGCAGCACCTCGGGTCGTTCGGCGCGACCGAAGATGACCTGTCCGAGTTCGTGTCGGGCCTCTTCAACGCGGCGCGCATTGACGTCAATCGCGGCCCAGGCAATGTCTTCTGCTGCCAGAAATTCGGCTACCGCGTGCCCGGTTCGTCCGAAGCCACAAATCAGGACGTGCCCGGTGCTACCGGGGCCAGAGGTGGGGGCATCGGGTTCCGTTGGCCCTGATGTAGTGCTGCCTCGATCCCGGGCTGATTGTTCCAGGTGATGCGCGACCCGGGTGGCGCCCTGAATCACAAATGGGGCAATAAACATCGAGAGCAGCATGATCGCCAGCGTGGACTGCAAGATCTCTTCATTGATGAGTCCATGCGAGAATGAAAGCGTCAGAAGCACGATGCCGAATTCGCCAGCAATCCCAAGCTGGGCGGATGTTTTGAGTGCCACGGGCAAGGGGGTTCGGTTGGTCAAACATATCCACAAGACCACAGCTGCTTTGCCCAGAATAAGCAACAAGAGTCCCAAGCTGATGATCGGGATATGGCTAAAGACATAGCTGAGATTCAGCATCATGCCGATCGAAACAAAGAACAGCCCCAGCATGATGTCCCGGAAAGGGCGGATGTCGGCTTCGACCTCGTGCCGGTACATGGTCTCGGAAACCAGAATGCCGCCGATGAACGCGCCCATCGCTTGCGAAAGCCCCAGACTGGCCGTCGTGAACGAGAGACCAAAAACCAGAAGTAGCACCGTCAGCATGAATAACTCGGGTGAGTGCACCCGCGAAACCAGGCTAAAGAGCTGGTTGACCAGCTTTCGACCCAGCCAGAACATCAGCAGCAAGGTTGCCACCGTGACCATCAGGCTGATGCCAAGCACACGACCGAGATTATCGGGGTTCATCGCCAATGCCGGGATCACGATCAGGCAGGGCACCACGGCCAGATCCTGGAAGAGCAGCACGGCCATCGTCCGTTTGCCGTGGTGAGAATGTAGTTCGAAGCGTTCGCTGAGCAGTTTGGCCATGATGGCGGTCGAAGACATGGCGACGGCAAGGCCCACCGCTAAACCCGGGCGCCAACCCTGTTCGTAACCAAACCAGGTAACAAGCATCGTCCCCAATGCGGTCAGGAACATCTGGGCCGGCCCCAGGCCCAGCACCAGATGCCGCATCTGCAGTAGCTTGGCGATATTGAATTCCAGGCCAATCGAGAACATCAGGAATGCAATGCCAAATTCCCCGATCTCGCTGACGTCATCATCGCCGGGGAGCAGGTCAATGCCGGTCGCCGTAATGAAAACCCCGATCAGCAGGTAGGCAAGCATCGAGGGAAGCCGCAGCGCCCGCATCAGTAAAACGCCCAGCACAGCAAGCACTAGCAAAGCCACGATACTGGCTTCGGCCGAAAGCTCCGGGAGGTAGTGCGCTAATGAAGAAAACATCTTTTGATTATAGGCGCTAAAATCGCGTCACCAATGGCCGCATAGGTCTCAAACGGGGGAACGAGATGTCGTCAGGTGAATCTTTGAATCAGTTAGCGCTCACGCTGGAGCGCAAAACACTCGACCTGATTGAGGCCGGGGCCTGGGATGCGCTCAGCGCGATGATGGCGCCGGGTTGCCAGTTTGTGACGAATCAGGGGATTCTGGACAAATCGCAGGCCATGACGCTCATGCAGGGGTTGCGTCTCAAGGACGCGGATATCCGGCACCTTCAGGCGACCGCGTGTGGTGACGCCCTGACGGTCAGCTTCGAATTATCATGCGCCGAGTTCATGCACGGCCAGTGGCAGTCCAGAGACTACCGGCCACGCCTGAGTGTCTGGCAGAAACAGGGTGCCGATTACCTGTGCGTGGCCTATGCGGACTTCAGCCAGGTGGCTTCTGCTTAAGCGCCCTGCTTGTCTTGGCACTTCCGTGCATGACATTCAGGATGAGGCTCGGCAACACCTGAGTGCACGGCAAAGCAGCCATCGAGCGGGCATTTAGTTCCTTTCGGACAATGATGCTCCAAGGCACACTGCGCCTGCGTCTGATCGGTCAGCACCATTTCGCCGGTCACTTCGCAACGCGCCACTTTGATATCGACACCGCCCATGACAGTCTCCAATTCTTATACCCAACTGTTTCATCCTACGCCGATTTTTACCGCATGGCATTTGGGGTTTTTCAGGCGCCGGCGTAGACTGAAAACTTAAGCTTGATTAGAAGGAGTGCACATGAAAAAAGTGACAATCGTTGCTCTAGGGGCATTGATGATTTCGGGCCCGGTGCTGGCCGATAGCAATCTCAAGAGTGGCCTGGGCGGCGCACTGGGTGGTGCGGGAGGCGCGGCGCTGGGCAATGCCATTGGTGGTAGTACGGGCGCTGTGGTGGGTGGCGCGGTTGGCGGCGCCACGGGTGCAGCAGTCACCACCAAAGGCAAAGGTAAGACCGGCGCCGTGGTGGGTGGTGCGGTTGGCGGTGGCGCAGGTGCAGCCGTGGGCAACAGCATGGGCGGCAGCACCGGCGCTGTCGTTGGTGCAGGTGTTGGCGGTGGTACTGGCGCTGCGCTAGGTCGTCAGCTTTCTAAGTAAAGGCTGCTATTCTGCTGGCCGGGGGGCGCCGCCGCCTGTGAGCACGAGCCAGTAATAGCTCAGGGCGCCGGCCAGAATCGATGCGCAAAGAATGGCGATCTTGCTGGCGTTAATAATGGCGGGATCGGTAGCGAAGGCTAGGTTGGTGATAAAAATCGACATGGTGAAACCGATGCCGCCGAGCAGGCCTGCGCCAAAGACATGGCGCCATTGTAGATCGGGTGGTAGCTGACAGAAGCCCAGCAGCACTGCCGCGAGTGAGATTACGAACACGCCCGCCGGCTTGCCCAACACCAGACCACCGATGATGCCAATGCTGTTCGGTGTGGCCATCATCGACATCCAGTCGAGGCTGAGCACGATGCCGGTATTCGCCAGCGCAAAGAGCGGCAGGATGAGAAAGGCAGCGGGCTTGTGCAGGAAATGCTCTAGGTCATGCGAGGGGGAGTGCTTGCCCTGGGTGCCAGACCAGAACGGGATCGCAAACGCCAGCATCACACCGGCGATGGTGGCATGAACCCCCGATTTGAGCATCAGAAACCAGAGCAAGGCTCCGCCAATCAGATAGACCGGTAGTGCCGAAACCCGGAAGATCCGGTTTAGTGCCAGCAGACCAAACCAGACACCCAGTCCGCCCAGTAGGAATCCGACGTTGAGTTTGGCGGTGTAAAAGAGCGCGATCATGACGATGGCACCCAGATCATCAATCACGGCAAAGGCCACCACAAACACCTTGAGCGATGCCGGGACGCGGTTGCCTAGCAGCGACAGCACGCCCAATGCAAAGGCGATATCCGTCGCCATAGGGATACCGATGCCGTCCTGAGTGGGCAGGCCTTGGTTGAACACGAAATGCCAGAGGGCAGGGATCATCATGCCGCCAATGGCGGCAAAAATTGGTAAGAGGGCGTTGCGTAGGCGCGATAACTCACCCACATATAGTTCACGCTCCAGCTCCAGGCCGATCAGCAGAAAGAAGATGGCCATTAGTCCATCGTTGATCCAGTGCTCGATGCTCATCCCGAACACCTCTTTCTGCCAGAAAGCCAAGTAGCCCGGGCCAACGACCGAGTTGGTGAGGGCGATGCTCACAACAGTGCATAAGATCAGCAGCATGCCGCCGGATTTTTCCGATTCGAAGAAGCGAAGGAAGGTGTCGGTCAAAGCGCGTGTGGGCATAGTCGATCTCTCACAGAGGTTGGCCGAAGTAGACGCCAGAACGGCGCGGATGTTGCGTTACAACATTCTAACGTGTTGTGCGTTCTGAAATATTACCAAGGTTGTAAGGTATGATCCCCTACGGGATTCCCTTACATCTACACGGAGTAGCCTGCCCATGCTGACTGCACTCATCATTGTTTTTGTGATTGCCTATTTGGCGATTGCACTCGAGCACCCTCTACACATTAACAAATCCGCCTCTGCTCTGATTGGTGCCGGGTTGCTGTGGACTATTTACGCATTGGGTACGGGTGATCATCATCTCGTCGCCGAACAGCTGGGCGAGTCTGTTATGGGGACGGCGCAAATCGTTTTCTTCCTCATGGGTGCCATGACGATTGTTGAAGTGGTTGATGCCCATAACGGCTTTGAAGTCATCACGAACAAGATTAAGACCACCAAGTTGTCCACACTAATGTGGATCGTGGGCTTCGTCACCTTCTTCCTGAGCGCCATGCTGGATAACCTGACGACCACCATCGTCATGGTATCCCTGATGCGTAAACTGCTTGCCAAGCCGAGCGACCGCCTGTTCTTCGCCGGCATCATCGTGATTGCGGCCAACTCGGGCGGTGCCTGGTCGCCGATTGGTGACGTAACCACGACCATGCTGTGGATCGGCGGTCAGATTACGACCACCAACATCATTCAGAGCGTGCTCCTCCCATCGATTGTCAGCATGGTGATCCCGCTGACAATTACCGCCTTCATTCTGCGCGGGCGTCCTGTCGAGGCGCCCACGCATGCCGCGGGCGACAACCTGCCCAAGACCACGGCTTTTGAACGCAACCTCATGTTCTACCTGGGCCTTGGCATTCTCGTCGCCGTGCCTGCCTTCAAGACCATTACCCATCTGCCACCGTTCATGGGCATCCTCTTCGGCCTAGGTATCCTGTGGCTGGTCGGGGATCTGGTGCATAAGGGCAAGGAAGACCAGTTCAAGATCCGCTATACCCTGGCGCACGCTCTAAGCAAGATCGACATGAGCTCCATCGTCTTTTTCGTGGGGATTCTGCTCGCAGTAGCCACGCTGGAACACACGCATATCCTGACTGCGCTGGCCGGTTGGTTTGACCAGAGCATCGGTCGCCTCGACATCATCGTTCTGGTCATTGGTATGGTCAGCGCCATTGTGGATAACGTGCCGCTGGTCGCTGCATCGATGGGCATGTACAGCATGCAGACCTACCCGACCGATAGCTTCCTGTGGGAGTTTCTGGCCTACTGTGCCGGTACGGGCGGTTCGATTCTCATCATCGGTTCTGCTGCCGGTGTGGCTGCCATGGGCATGGAAAAAATCAGCTTTGGTTGGTACGTCCGTAATATCAGTGGCCTGGCTCTGGTGGGTTATCTGGCCGGTGCGGGGGTGTACATCATTCAGTACGGCCTGATGCATTAATCAGGTTTGCGCTCCCGAAACAATAACGCCGGCTTCAAGCCGGCGTTATTGTTTGTGCGGGATCAATCAGGCATTTTGGGTTGTGCCCTTAAAAGCCGGGTAGTTAAAACGCCCGATGCACAGAGGCTGTGCATGGCAGATTGCGGCCAGAATCGCCTGCACGGTGACCTCAGTAGCAGCCGTCATAAGGTTCATCAGATCCACCGAGCGTTCATTCTGGCCGGTGGCCAGGGTGAAGAGCGTGTCGCCATCCATCCGGGTATGAACGGGGCGGATCGTTCGGGCTAGCCCATCATGGCCGATCCGTGCCAGGTTCTGGGCATCGGCTTTGCTGAGCCGGGCATCGGTCATGATGACGCCGATTGTTGTGTTAGCACCGGGTTTGAGGTCAGCGGCATGGTGGCCGCGCATTTCGGCATCAACCGAATTCAGGAATTCATGTGAATCGGGACTCAGCCGGGCGCCCGCCAGAATCTGGCCAGTGGCCGGATTGATCACATCACCAATGGCATTGCAGGCCACAACAGCCGCCATGGCGAACCCATCGACCTCCACCATAGCCATCCCTAGGCCACCCCGCATGGCACACTCATTACCATTGAGCTTGCCCACGGTCGCCCCCGCGCCGGCCCCTACATTGCCGCTCTCGGAAATCAGATCGGGGTCCATGGCATTCAGGCAGGCCTGATAACCGGCATTGGCGTCGGGCGTGATTCCAGAGCCGTGTGGATAACGACCAAAGTCATCCACCCAGAGGTCAAAAAGCACGGCTCCGGGAACAATCGGCACCTTCACGGGCCCTACGTTCAAGCCATAGTTCTGTTCCTGTAACCAATGCATCACCCCGGTCGCGGCATCCAGACCGAAAGCGCTGCCGCCACTAAGGAGCACCCCGTGAACCTGCTCTACGGTACTGGCCGGGTTGAGCAGATCCGTTTCGCGTGTCCCGGGTGCCGCACCCACGACGGATACGCCACCGGTAGCCCCTTCAGGATAGAGACATACTGTGCAGCCTGTCGGGCGCCTGGAATCCTCGTAATGACCGATTCGAACCCCGAGACGCTGGGCGATCTCTTTGCTCGTACAACTCATGCTTACATCTGCTGGAGAATCTCGGCCCGCTTGGTTTCGAACTGGCTCTCGGTGATAACGCCCTGGTCACGTAGTTTCTTGAGTTCCTGTAGGCGCTGTGCGTTCGCCGAGTCGATATTCGGTGCTTGCGGTGCAGAGCCGGATCCGTCCGGGTTCACGCAGCTAAAAGTCAGCTTGTAATACTGCTGGCGAATCTTGGGGTCGGCGGGTCGGTCCATGGAAAGCACTTTCGCCTTCTGCTGGTTGTTGGCACAGTAATCCTTGGCTGCCTTGTTGATGTCGTCAATCGCCGGGTCGGGCGTCCCGAAGTTAGCCTGGGAGAGGGTCTCACTGAACTCGGACACCGTGTAGAGGTTGTCGCCGATTTTGACGACGCCCGAACTGGTGCAACCAATCAGAAGGAGCGGGATCCATAAGTAAAGACGTGACATATTAATTCCCCAGAGTATTTCGAATTAAGGTTACATTCTTACACAGCGGGCGAAGATGGCCACGAGGATGCCCATGAATTACGTTCGCTTTTACTGCTTTCACCGTTCATGATCAACGCTCCGGGAGTCCAATGTATGAAAAAATCAGTCAACGTTTTGGCCGGCATCATTGGCCTGTGTGCCATACCTGCCGCTGTCTTTGCCGCACCCATGCATGCTGACCAGCAGGTGAGCAGCGTTGCCATTACCTCGGGTTCGAAACCAGGTAAAACCATACTGGGTCAGGATTTCAAATACCCAACCGGTTCGCCCCTGATCAAAGGCCGCATTGTTGAGATCAAACCGGGCCAGGACATCGAGTGGCATAAGCATGCGATTCCGGTCTATGCCTATGTAATCTCCGGCAATCTGGTCGTGGATTATGGCTCAAAGGGCAAGCGCACCTTTGGGGCGGGGGAATCCTATATCGAAGCAATCAACTGGTGTCATCAGGCGGTTTCTGGTGGCAAAGCGCCAGTAAAGCTGCACGTGGTTTACCTGGGGCAGCAACAGCCCGACCAGATCAAGCCCGACCCTTGTAAAGGTCCTGAGTAAGCGCCCGTGGTTGGTTTGCGCATGACGATCGCCGGGGAGAGTTGCACCATTGCCTGACATGTTGAACCCGGCCGTCGTTCACGCTGAACCTTGTGTTTTTTCTGCATCAGACGGATATCTATTGCACGGCCATCTGTGGAAATCAGATGGCCAACCACATTCGGCGCTCTTGATTAACCCAGCGACAGGGGTGCTGGGCAGATACTATGGGCGCTATGCCGCCTTTTTGGCTCGTGCCGGTTTCGTGGTTTTGACCTATGACTATCGGGGCATCGGTGCATCCAAGCCACAATCCTTGAGGGGGTTTCGCGCAACTAAGCACGATTGGGGTGCCCTCGATTGTGAAGCGGCGATAAGGTTTCTAGAGAAGTCTGCACCCGAGGTTCCCATGCTGGCGGTGTGTCACAGCATAGGGGGGTTCGCTCTCGGTCTGGCACCGAGTGCCTCAAAGATTCGCCGTGCCTTGTTCGTGGGTTGCCAATTTGCCTACTGGAACGACTATCGTCTGCTACTTCGTGTTCCTATGTGGATGAATTGGCACATTGTCATGCCAATCCTGACCAAGATTTTTGGCTATTTCCCGGGAAAGACCCTGCGCTGGTTGGAGGATCTGCCATCAGGCGTGGCCATGGAGTGGGCCACTCGTTTCCACCCAAGCTTTCATCAGCGCTATAACCGGTTGTCCCATGCGAACGAACCCGCTGACGGATGGGTGTTGGAGTCCCGAATGGCGGCAGTCAAGGCGGATATTCTGGCAATTGCTGACGCGAATGATCCGTTTGCTACGCCTGTGGCAACCGCTCGATTGCTCAGGTACTTTAAGGGCAGCCACCGGGAATTTGCTCAGATCCATCGTCGAAAGCGCGGGTTGCCGAAACTGGGCCACTTCGGCTTTTTCCATGATCGCTTTAAAACAAGCTTATGGCCGGAGAGTTTGGCTTGGCTTGAAGGCAAATCTCATCCCTGGGCCTCAAGGGAATTTGATACAAATACCGAGCGATTTTGATGAGACAGTGCAGTCACATTTGATTTAAGTCAAAGAAACAGGACATGACCGGTTCTTCACGCACCATAGCGCTTCAAAAAGCGTAGAGTTAAAAACAACAGCCTCTGTTAATGACCTATGAAAACAGCAAAACCTGCAGTCAAAAAAAGCCCTGCCCGCCGAATCACTAAAACAACTGCAACGAGACCTGCGAAGCCTCAACATAGAGAGTTAACTGCCAAAAAACAACGGCGCGTGGTAGGGGGTGATGTTCCCCCTTCTTTAAAGCCGGGTGACATTGAGCGTTATTTTGTATCCCGCGGTGAAGACGCCGCTGAGGCCAGACATGTTGGCGCGCTTAAGGATGTTTTGGCAGGCTACATCCCAGGAAAGACCAAAGAAGTCGCTGACAGTTTGGCCGCGATCATTGGCGGAGCTTCGCCAGATGAGGTAGCAGTGCTTAAAGAGGCGCTGATCCATGCGAAGGAAGTTGATAACAAACGCTTGGCTTTGGCAGATGACGAATTGGCAGAAGACTGGCGCAAGGGAGGCTACCCTTACAAGAATCTCATGCTTCGCAAGAACTATGAGGCGAAAAAGTATCAGCTTCAGGTTGAACTGCTCAAGCTGCAAGCCTGGGTGAAAGAAACCGGTCAAAAGGTGGTCATTCTTTTTGAAGGGCGTGATGCGGCCGGCAAGGGCGGCACGATCAAGCGGTTTATGGAGCATCTTAACCCTCGGGGTGCTCGGGTTGTGGCTTTGGAGAAGCCAACCGAGACCGAGAAGGGGCAGTGGTATTTTCAGCGTTACATTCAGCATTTGCCAACCAGTGGTGAGATCGTCCTGTTTGACCGCTCCTGGTACAACCGCGCCGGGGTTGAGCGGGTGATGGGTTTCTGTACACAAGAGGAGTACGACGAGTTCATGCGGCAGGTGCCCGAGTTCGAAAGAACGCTTGTCCGAAGCGGGATTCACCTCTTCAAGTTCTGGTTCTCGGTCAGCCAGGATGAACAGCGCCGTCGGTTCAAGGAGCGTGAGAAACATCCCCTGAAGCAGTGGAAGCTATCGCCGATTGACAAGGCATCGCTGGACAAGTGGGACAGTTATACGGCTGCCAAGGAGGCCATGTTTTTTGCCACCGATACGGCGGATGCCCCCTGGATCGTGATTAAATCTAATTGTAAGAAGCGAGCGCGATTAAATGCGATGCGTTACGTGCTCCATCGTCTCGGCTATGATCAGAAAGATCTTGAACGAGTAGGAGCCATGGATCCATTAATTGTGGGCCGGGCCAATGTGGTATACGAAATCTCAGAGGGCATTGAAAAGCCACTGCTCTAATTCGATCGTTCAAAAATAAACCCTTCGTTATGCCCGTTCGTAAAAAACATGCATTTCTGCGGTTTCTTAAAAACCGTCTTCTTGAAGAGCACATGGCCTGGCGGATCATGCTCCGCGAGGAGTGGGTCTCTCTGCTAGCCCTGCTGTTTGGAGTGGGGATGGTGGTTTTATTTACCCGACCCCTACCACCCAGCACGGTCGTCCTGGCAGTTGGGCAGCCAGGATCGACCTACGAACAACTTGGTCAGCGCTATCAGACTTATTTTGCTGAGCAAGGCTTCACCCTGAAATTAGTCAACACAGCGGGGTCCAAGGAGAGCATTGCAGAAGCGGATGCCGTCGGGACACCCGTTAATGCCGGGTTCCTGCTGGGGGGTGTTGCGCACAGGGGGGAGTTCCCCCACTTGGTCTCGCTGGGCAGCGTCCAGTACCTACCGTTGTGGATCTTTTATCGGGGCCCGCAGCTGGCGGGACTTGATGCCGTTGCCTATTTTAAAGGGAAGCCGGTGGCCATTGGCCTGGAGGGCAGTGGTACGGAGCTATTGCTAAACCGGATCCTGGCCTTGCGCGGGATCAAGCTGGAGAAGGATTTTGCCCAGTTTCGCCGTTTGAGTCATGCCGAGGCAGTAGATCAACTGATTGATGGAAGAATTGAAGCCATGGCGATTGCTGATGGCATTGACTCGCCGACGATCCAAAAACTACTGGCGCATCCGAGCCTCAGAATCTTTGATTTTGCCTACGCGGATGCCTACGTCAAACACATGCCCTATCTGGAGAAACTCATCGTTCCCCGGGGCTCATTGAATCTGGCCACGCTGGAGCCATCACAGGATATCCGCTTGGTCGCATCAACCATCACCTTGCTGGTTGAAAAAGACATGCACCCAGCACTACAGCTGCTATTTCTTCAGGCGACCGATGCTATTAGTGATGATGTCGCGAGCGGGTTCTTTGGGCGAAGTGACCAGTTTCCATCTTATATTGATAAAAGCATTCCACTTAGCCCAGTCGCCGATCGTTATTTTAGTAAGGGCGCCCCTTGGTTAAGCGGGGATCTTCCATTCTGGGCGGTGAACTATATCGACCGGATCTGGTTGTTAGTGCTGGGGCTGTTTGCCATTGTTCTACCGATCTTCCGGTTGGTGCCTAATTACCGACTGTTCCGGTCGCGCCAACTGATCTCGGATGTGTATGACGAACTCAAGATCCTCGAAGAAAAGATGTATGCGGCGACCAGCGAGTGGCAGCTTCGCCAGCTGCTGGATCGAATCGACCGTCTGGATGATGAGCTGGGTGACGTCTGGGTATCGTCAGATGAAACGAATCGGTTCTACACGATGAAGAGTGCGATCGGCCTGGTGCAAAGAGAAATCACCGCCCGTATCGAAAAGCTGGGAGGAAAACGCTAAATCAACTTATTCGTTGAACCCACTGGTTCGCCAAACCGGAATAACGTGCGCTCAAAGATGTGTTTTCCAAAGCGGTCAGGCCGAGGGTTTTTCCGGGCCGCCCAGCCAGGTGGGGTAACGCCAACCCCGCCGGTTGATCATGGTATGAAGCCCGATCGTAAAGACGATTGAGACCAATATAGCCAGATAGACAGGAATGGGGCTTTCCTCAAAGTGGTTAGCCAGATATAGCAGCCCCACAAGAACGATGGCCCCCGCAATAGCGGCCTCCTCGAAGATTTTCCCGCGAAAATTTACAGGCTCGCGGTTGATCACGATGTCGCGCAGGATCCCGCCGCCGGCGATACTTGAAGCCGCACATAAGGGAACCCAGAGCATACTCATGCCGGCATTGATTGAGACGATGGCTCCGTAAATGGCGACGATACCGAAACCGAAATACTCCGGAAAGTTGACGAAGCGGTGCAGTAACCGATTCTTCCCGAGTTCAGGTTTCCAGCTATTCAGTAGCGTGACGGAAACGACCAATATCAGGACGCAGATTGGCAGCGTTGGATCGGCAATGAACTTCAAAGGCAGCCGTTCGCCGCCGATAAAGTAGTCCCGAATGACGCCTCCGCCCATACAGGTGAGATAGGCACATACGAGGCGCCCCCAAAGATCAAATCCATAATCGATGGCAATCAAGGTGCCCGCGAGTGCATAGACCATCAGCCCGGTAATGAACATCCAGGTGACCCAGGTGCTGCTACTCAACGACTTCAGATAATGTCGGGTTGATGGCGTCAGGCCGCCTTGGTGTTGGATCTCAGACCAGATCGAATGTGTCCAGACATGCTCGTTCAGACTGATCTCGGGCATCTGGTCGGGAAAATTTTGCGCCGCGGAGTCGCGCACTCGCAGGTAGTCGTTAAGATTCAACAGGCCTACGTCTTCTGGGACAAGATCCAGAGCCGATTCCAGCATATTCTGCTGATGAAAGTAGTCCAGTTTCGGATTCTGCTGCAAAGTCACGGTAAGGGCTTGCGAACGATCATTCTTGGCGTCTTTCCACCCCATGATCGTGGCGGCCAGGAATTCTGAAATCTTCTTGCGAAACGCTGGAGACTCCAGGTTTTCGCGTAGAACATACAGCCCATCTCCCATATCCTGGATACCGAAGTCATGGGGTTTGAGTATGAACAGGTCCTTGGCGCGAAGGCCGGTTTCCAGTTCTGACCAGTAGCCATTGAACGAAACACCGCTCATGCAATCGGCGGTGCCATCGTTGATGGCCATCTGACCTGGCGAGCGAGGCACAAAGCGTGTGGTGTTGTCTCCTGGGCTGATGGTTTGAATCATCCCCCGGACAAGATCGGCATCCCCCCATTCGGCCACTGCAATGCGTTTGCCGACAATATCCTTCGCCTCCATGAGGTCGGGGCCGCCACGGCAGATCAGCAGCATCGGCGAATCAGAAAAGATCTGGGCAATATTGACGACAGGTTTGGCGGCCGTGTTTTTGAGCAGGGCATCATTCATCTGCGAAACGGCCACATCCACGTTGCCGGCCTGAAGTTGACGCAGCGGGTTGATCTGGCCGCCGCCCTCGATGAATACCACATCCAGGCCTCTGGCCTCGTAGTACTCCTTTGCGTCAGCCATGTAGAAGCCGGCATAGCTGGCTTGGTGCACCCAGCCCAGTTGGACTTTTATCTCTTGAGCGGGCTCAGCAAAAAGCGCTGAGGAATTAACCAGTAACCCCAGCATCAACGCCAATTTCTTGAACATGATAAAAACCCACCCTATAAACGAACTGCGCGAGAGCTTGCCTAATGATTTGGATCATATCAGCGGAAATACGCCCTGGATATGGGTCATGACGAGGAAATAGAATGCCTATGATCAGCTAATCTCAGGCAGAATCCATGGGTTAATCGTCCTAAAAATTCCAAAGACTGGGGGAGGGATCGTTGTGTATTCAGAGCTGCAATACTTTTTGACCTACGGTCGGGAGCTCTCTATTGGGCTCGTTTGCTTTGTATTTTCGTTGGTTCTAATCATGTATCTGGGGCGACGAGTTACGTTTTATGGCACCCTCCTCGCCAAGCGGGATGCAAAACGAGAGCACTTTAATTGGGTGATGGTCTGGTTCTTTCTGGTGATCCTAGGCTTGGCTCTTTCCCATCTGGTGTCGATCCTGATTTGGTCAATCGAACTAAGGGCATTTGGACTCTTTGATAGCCTGGTTAACGCACTTTTATTTGCCGGAAGCTGTTACACCACAGTGGGTTTTATTTCCGACAATGTGCCGAGCGGTTGGAAGATGCTGGCACTGTTCATCTCCCTGTCAGGATTGTTTTCACTGGCGTTAAGTACAGCCGCAGTGATCAGCATGGGGCCCGATTATCGCCGTGCCTGGCATATGAAGCGGCGCAAACACGTTCAATCCATGCTGGATCGTTATGGTCTGGAATGGAAAGACCTGGACTAGCGTTCATCTAAGGCCCTTCTGAGCATGGCAACTTTTGTACTCATTCATGGCGCAATGCACGGGGGCTGGGCGTGGCGCCCGGTTGCTAATATCCTGCAAGCGAACGGTCACCAAGTCTTTACGCCAACACTAACCGGCCAGGGCGATCGAAAACACCTTTTAAGCCAGAGTGTTTGCCTAGAAACGCACATCGATGATGTTACCAATCTCCTCTTTTATGAGGATCTGGAGGACATCATCCTCGTATTGCACTCTTATGCCGGGGTACTCGCTGGCCCCTTAGCCGAGCGTTGTGACGACCGTATAGGCAAGGTAATTTTGGCCGGCGGATTTTATGCGCGCCCCGGGGAGTCCTTGCTGGATGTGGAGCCTGCAGCGACAGCCCGGCGGTACAAAGATCTCGTTCAGTCACAGGGAGACGGCTGGTTTGTCCCGGCTTCACCTGCCTTTTTAGACCAATGGGGGGTAAAAGGGGACGGCTTGCGAAAATTTGTTGGTGACCGTTTGACGAACTTCCCGTACAAGTGTCTGACCGATGCAGCAACTTTTAACCCGGAGTGCCTTCAAAAAAAGCAGCGACTCTATATTGAGCATACCGAGCCGCCTCTGGTATCACTTGATCTATCCCGTGATCATGCAATTGCTGATGGTTTTAGCCATCAGATTATTTGCACCGGGCACGATATGATGCTGGAGTATCCAGAACTCACGGCTTCAGCGCTCCAAAGCATCGCCTTGCAACAGCCCGCCCAGCACATGATGCTTCCTAGATTGTGCTAATGAATAGGGTCGTATCATGTGTAGGATACTAATTTCTAATCCTTTAATTGGAGACAATATGAATTTCAAACGAATTTTCTTGTGCCTGGGCGCCGTTGCACTAGTGGCTGGCTGCGCGACTCCGACAGAGCTACGTGGCCGTCAGGTTAACTTTGCAGCATCAAGTATGACCAGAAACGCGGACCAAGCTTTGGCATGTGTTGCCAAAGGTTGGGAGCAAGCGACCAAGCAGCAGGTCACTATTAGCAAATTTGATAAAGGCTACACGGCCGTTGCCCAGTCCAAGACACTCTTTGGAATCAATACGGACTTCGTGATCGATTCGGGGAATGCCCGTACCGGTGGGGCTGTATTCCAGCTGTGGTCGACCATGAGCAAGGAATCAACCGATCAGCTCATTGCGATTGTTCAGCCTTGTCTCTAAGTTTTAATCCGAATGCAAAAGGGCAACCTCTCCGGGTTGCCCTTTTTTGCCTATTCGATTAGTTAAGGAACTGAATCGTTGGCGCAGTATTGAGCTTGATAAACTTGAGATCCTTGGCATTCGGATCCATCTTTTTGAGATCAAAAGCTTGCGGCGAAGGGTTCTCAAAGGTCCGGAAGTAATACATCAGGTTTTTGGCATCCCCGACGATTGTCCACTCCGTGTATTCGTAACCACCTGCGCCACCGCCATAAGGGTTGCTTGAGGGTAGGTTGATCGAGCCCGGCGTGATGTCGAAGTTATCCATGATGTGCCATACGGTGTTCACCTGCTGCTGCGCATTGCCCTTCGGAGCAGATGCAGCATAGATGACCGCACGAATAAACCGGCTGCTGCTCAGCATATCGCCCGGCATGCCATGCAGACCACTGCCGGAACTCGGCGGTGCAAACTTCTGTCCACGGATGGTGATCGGGTTCTTCTCGACGGGCGACAGATTGACGTAATTGCCCACATTGAGAAGATGCCAGGCAAAAGGTGGGTCATTTGTCGTAACGCCGACCGGATTGTCGTGAATCACCAGCTTGCCATCCAGATACTCGACCACAATGCTTCTGCCCTTGGCATCATGAAGTTGCATACGGACCTGAACGATGCCCTTATAGGCACCGAGTGTTGAACTGTTAACCATGATGTCACTGAAGCCCTTTTTGACCTCGTCGACCGTGGCAAAGTTGCTCAGGGCATAAATCAGCATCTGATAAGAGGCAATGCTCTTGTTCGATTCTGCAGCGCTGGGTTTCTGATAGACGGCGGTGTTAGGGGCATTCATCAGACCACCCGTCATGCCTTTCTCGTTCATGCCATCAACCACAATCGGCTGGCTTAGGGCATTCATGCCCGCAACACTGTATTTCGATTTCCAGTTGAGCCCAGATCCCGGCTTGCCATCAATGCCCACCCCTTTGAACTCATAGTCGCGAGGTGCCACCATTAGTTCGGACTTCAGGGGAATGCCAAATTCCATCGTTCGCCCATAGACATAACTGCCTTCAGAGGTCGGAACAATCAGGCTGGTGCAGGCATAGGCTGTGCCAGTTGCACTAAAGGCAACAGAGATGGCTATGATGAGTGAGAGAATTTTCTTCATGTGAGTGTCTTTGCGTGTGAACTGATGCCTATATTAACTCATGCGATGAATCGACCGAGGCTTCTGGTGTTATGCATAATGTAGGGCGTTACGGGGAGGTTAAGGGGCTTTAGATGCAGGGCAGAATCCGTAAAAAACTTCTTGAAAATCAGTTGTTGCCACCGCGCCAAGCTGAGTTGCTAGTCTGCCCGCTGTGCAAACGACCAATCCCGGAATCTGAAAAGGATGCACATCACCTAGTGCCCAAATCCAAGGGCGGGCGCGAGACACAGTATCTCCACCGCATCTGCCACCGTCAGGTCCATGCTTTGCTGAAAGAGGCTGAGCTCGCAAAGACCTACAATCATGTTGAGGCGCTGCTGGCTCATCCAGGCATTGCACGATTTGTGACCTGGATAAAAACCAAACCTGATAACTTCTACGAGCGAACCCGTAAAAGCGAGCGCATTTGCAACTAAGGCCTTTGCCGCAACGAATGCATTAGCGAGGCATATACTTCGCTAATGCTTAACGTAGACAATCGATCTCATCGCTACGGCACCTGGCTCGTCGTGCTGCAGTTTTCTCTGTTGTTTGGCCTGATCCTCTTAACCTCGCCGCTCCAGGCCTTCGCGAGTGGCAATCTGGGTGTTTTGGTCTTCATGACCATTTCACTAATCGTGGCGCTAGCAGCATTGCAGGCTAACCAGTTTGGCAATTTCAACATCCATCCGAGCCCTAAGCAAAGTGGGCGCCTCGTCGAACATGGTATCTACCGGTATATTCGTCACCCTATGTACACCGCCGTCATGCTGTTTGGCTTGGCATGCATGTTGGCTCGCCCATCTCTCCAGAGTGTCCTGATTTTATTGGCCCTGTGCCTCGTTCTGGTGCACAAAGCGCGGCTAGAAGAAGCCTGGCTGAAGCAAAAATATCCGCCCTATAGCCCCTACCTCAGTAAAACCCGAGGCTTTTTCCCCTGGTTGTATTAACGCCATCGCTTTTCGTTTGCCAACAAAAAACCGCCCGAGAAGCCTGGGGCGGTTTGATGTATTTGCCAGATCCACCAGAAGGTGGTGGGTCGTGAGTGACTCGAACACTCGACCTACGGATTAAGAGCGTCGAAGTCTGAACTATTTCTCTTAAAAAACAAGATAGTTATCTCTGAATCAGCCTAGTGTGCAATAAACTGTGCAATTAAGTTTTGTGCTTTTTGTGTCATTTAAACGTCGGGGCAAACGATGTCGTTTAAAACGACATAGTACAGGCTCAGGGTCGTAGACGCTGAGCGATGTTGACTTTGAGTGGCCGCGCAGCGGGCACGAACATATACAGTTGACGCCCGCGGGCGCCAAACGTCCAGTAACTAGACGCTCATATAACGCCTTTTGAAAGGGCATACACTGCGAGCCAGGCTCAGCATCAAGGGTATTGCTGAAGACTAATCCCCAGTTGGTGATAACCTAAAACTCTTGACAATCGGTAGGGACTTGAGCGTTTCAACAAGCGTTGTTTTGTTTTCAGGGCGAGCTGTTTTGATAATCATACGATATTCAAGATGGTTACTTGTGTCATCCATACGATAATTGACATTCGAAACCTTGAAGCCATGCTGCATCAACAGTCCTTTAACATCAGATTCGCTCAGGGCTACATTTCGGTCAAAGCCAACATGGAGGTGAGCGTACGACTGCGACGGCAGCTTAGCCTCGACCCATCTAAAGGTAGAGAGAACTATAAGTGCAATAACTGTCGAAAGAATCGCCGGGAAATAGAATCCAATCCCAAACAAGATGCCAATGGCAGCTGTGATCCAGATTGAGGCTGCAGTAGTTAGCCCACGAACCGTAACGCCTTCTTTGAAAATAACCCCCGCACCGAGGAAACCAATGCCTGTCATGATCCCCTGCGCCATCCGAGTGGGATCAGTTCTTATAGAGTCCATGGGTGCGTGTTGCATCCAGATCCATTGAAAAAGGTCGACAATCATCAGTAAGCTAGATGCTAAACAAACTAGCGTATGCGTTCTGAATCCGGCAGGCCTGGCATGATAGCTGCGCTCTAAACCAATAAGACCACCGGCAAGAACGGCCCCCATTAGATTAATGACTACAGTCTGCTGGGTCTGATCCATTTCTGTTCCCTTCTGTTAATTAACGGTAGTGCCAAGGAATTCTCTAAGAAGCCGTGCCAGTCTTTGGTTGAACATTGAGATTCTCGCCTCAAGCAAATCCTGCATTCCTTCTCGTGCTCTTAGGTCGTCCAGGGTGTACTCGCTACCATCGCTAAACATTTGCGCCATCCTTCGTTGCTGGATTTCGCTATCAGGTTTGCCAAGCAGTTCATGTGAACGCCATTCGTCTTTCAGTGATTCACGAACTGTTGTTTTACTGTCTGTGTTTGTTGGTGAGTTTAAGTAACGCCAAACGACCTGTGGAAAATGTGATTGGTCACCTGGACCATCCCAGACTTCCTTGAGCATATTGGTCTGATGATTAATCTCGCCAATCTCCCTATTTCTAAAAGCGTATACGCTCAAGCCAGCCTCTGAGGTGCCTCCCACGATGGATACGATGTTTCCAGCTGTGGCAGCACCACCGACAGCTAGTGCTCCAGCCGTCACGACAGTTCCAGCCCCTACGATAATACTGGCTAGGGTCAGTTGTTCAATCCGTTTTGTTTCGTGTCGTTGAAGTCGATCTCTAAGCTGGTCAGTTCGTTCGCCCTCACAGTCGATATAAGCAAGCGAGGCTGAAACTTCTAGGTTGGAGAGGGTGATCTTTTCAACGATTTTTTGTCTTAGGGCTAGTTTCTTAGTCTCGCTAGCCGAGCTATTGGTCAGAGCAGACCAATCCTTAATTAATGGTGTTACACCAATAATGTTGGCTGTCTTGATAGACTGCTCCGAGAGGTTTAATCCTTTTATTTGCTCAACGCCAAGATCTGGAACCAGTTTATTCCTGTCGAGTGTAAATATTTCTGCTTGATTACATACGACCTGTGGCTTGGCAGGGCTGACTGGTCTAGTCGTAAAAGATGAGCATCCAGTAAGTGCGATTGAGATGGCTACAGGAATAGTTTTCCGTAGATTCATCATGGACTCAGTCTGGTCGTTTCCATCCAATAGGTGGCTTCAGATTATTCTCCATGAAATCACCATTTTGACTTTCTTTGTGACACAAATTGCAATTTGTAAACTTCTCGCCTTTAGGTGGCGTAGTTCCATGTTTTTTAGTGAACCATTCTGCTTTTGTCATACGAGCTGTTGGCTCTGTGGGAGCGTATTTCGACTTTAGTCCAGCATTCGTCATCAGATAATTAGAAATGGCTATTTGGGTTGTCTGATCCAGGGAAGCGTCGGTTCCATAGTGTTCGCTTAGATTTGCCATTTGAACTTTCCAACCATCAGCCGTCATTCTTTGTGGTGGGTATGGTGTATGACAACTTCCACATTCCTCAACATACTGTTTAGGATAAGGTCCATATTGGTGTCCTCCACCAGCAATGGCTAGGGCTGAAATTGAACAGCCAATCAAAAATACTGATTTTTTTAGAGTTTTGTGGATTCTAGGTGTCATAACGAAAACGATTAGTAACTACCCCGTGATCGTACAAGTATACTATAACCATATCATTGAGAAGAAAATAATGCTCGTCACCCAAGAGATCGAATTCACTGATTTTCCATTCCCGAGCATTGCGCTATACGGCTGTTGGGATGGCGAACACTGGGTTCTGATGCTGCCCAGAGAGTACTAATTTAACTATGCCTCTCATGCCAGCAAGTGCTTTGAAAAAGAAGCACACTGGCCGAACCAAAAATCGGTGATTTTGACTCAAACGGTGGAATTTAGGCCGAGGTGTCAAAAATCACCACCCTGAAAAGAAATGGGCCACCTAAACTTTTTGCGCGGCCAATTTTTGCACTTGCTGCTGAGCCTTTTGTGCTGCCTGAACCTGTCGTTCGCGTGTCAGAGCCTTCTTTGCGTTATCAATTTGTCGCTTGAGGTTGGCAATTCTGCCCTGTGCAGGTGTTAGTGGTTTAGCTGGGTAAAATTCATAAAATCTCATACAGCTATTTATTGGCGGGTACAGTCCAGCTATACCCGCCTAAAAGCTCTAACCTTTGAACCCACTCTTCAAATCTTCGCTAGCTGTTTCAATCGGACCATCTAGCTCGCCAGCCATAACGGCGGACTTGATAGCTTCCAGCGTGGGAACAAGCTGATCTTTGTCTGCAACTTCTACAGCAGTTTTGCCCTTTGCCAAGTATAGGATGCGGGCGCCATACCTAATTGAGAGACATAGTTTGCCGTCTTCACTGGTAAACCACCACGGTTTTACTCGCTTAGGAACAACAGTCTGCTTCCGAAGGCCGGTTTCGCTGTCTAGGTAGCTACGAGTTTTAGTAGGTTGGTAACTGTCACCAGTTATAGCAGCTTTCGCAATAGCCAGCTGCTCATCAAGACGTCCGCAAAGCTTTAAACGTCGCTGCATGGTTGAAGATACATTGGTTGGTTTGGCGGCTGCTACAAGTTTTAGGTTTGCTAGGTTCGTCATGCTGTCAACTCCTATAAGTTATGTGACAGCACATAGGTTATGTTCAGGAATTTGGATTGGACAACCGAAAATCGGCCGACTGATAATGATTGGGATGAAAAAAATGGGGTTTCATATCAGTCTGTATAAATAATTGCATGGGTACTCATGCAATTATTCAGGCACAACAAGAATTCATTTCAAAGTACATGCACCATTGTGAGTTGGCGATTACTCTTCTAGCGTGCGAGTTCCTCTAGATGAGGAAGAAGTTCACAATTTTTCTGAACGTGAAAAATATACCTAGGTACTTCATGCTCGGTGGTCTGAGCCATGAATGGTTCCCCCCAAAAACTAAGCAGCGCTTCGGATCCGTTGCTTAGCTGACTGTCACCGATAATGCAGGAAACCGTTTTGCTTAGCTTACGCCATTTTGGTTCTCTGACTTTTTTATGTCCGCTACAAGATTTGATTTTCGGAAGGATATCTAGATTCCATAATTTTTCCTGGCTTTCATCAAGCACAAATAAAATTGAGTGAACCTTCGGGTTATCCACAGCAGGCTTTAACAATGCATCAAAAAGTGGTTGAGTCCTATACATTGAAAGGCAGAGATTAAACCAAATCGTCTCACCACTCATGTTTCGCAAAAATTGCTCATTTACTGAGCGGATGCGTCGAGGGCCAATTAATAAAACACCTGGTTCAAGTGTAGCCTGTATTTTGTTGATAATATGTGCAGTCTTTTCGACTTGTTCGGCAGTAATCTCGTTGTTTCTTGTGTGGCGCATGAAGTTGATAAAAAGCAAACCCATCAAAGCAAGTACGATAGAAAAGATCACTTGCTCATCAACAATATGCAGCATATGTAAGGCAATAGCTGCTACTGCAGCCAAGATCCCTGCAATGGCATCCCATTCAAAACTGAGAAAATGTCTTAGCTTCATCTAAATATGACCCTCTCTATAAAATATAGTTCCAAGCGTCGGGCACTAATTTCTTACCAAATCATGCAAGCCAATGCAATTGGCAGCGTCGCTGGCCATTCTGTCAATTAATTCTGCGGCAGGCTCAATTGAGTCGATGATTCCAGCGGCTTCACCGAACCAAACTGCTGCACCCTCAGGGTCGCCAACTTCGAAAGCCTTTCGATAGCGCTCGCTTTCAACATCAAGATTTTGTTGAAGCTCGAGTTCATGACCATGCCAGCGATCGGTGAAAGCATTTCGGCAAATGCGTGCTGTGAAGTAGCTAGGCCAGGGTAATCGACGGACGATATCGGCTATTTGTGTGCGCAAAGTGCCATCACCGTCGGTGTTCAAAATGGCCCGGTGGTGGTTTGGGCTAACTAATGCCTCCTTTGATGCCCAAAAACGCGTACCAACAAGAACGCCATCAGCACCGAGTACAAGTGCTGCAGCTAATCCTCGACCGTCGCCAATACCCCCAGCTGCCAAGAGTAAGGTATTAGGTGATTTTGCAGCAAGGTAATCAGCAACTTCGGGGACAAATGAAAAGGTTCCACGACATGCGCCATGGCCACCTGCCTCGCTTCCTTGTGCCACGATCACATCGGCTCTTGCATCGATCGCATCTCGTACGTGATTCATGTTTTGGCACTGGCAAATGAGCGGAACACCTGCAGCCCGAATATCGTCAGAAAATGAACGCGGACTCCCGAAGGAAAGCATGACTGCAGCTGGACGTCGTTCTAGGACATTCGTTAGCAACGATCTTGAGTTTTCTAACGACCAGGTGATAAAACCAATACCAACTTTTGCTTCTTCGGCAGCTTCAAACTGTTCATTGATCCAGTTAGGGTCGCCATAACCCCCACCGATTAGTCCCAACCCGCCAGCGCGGGAAACGGCTGCAGCAAGGACACCACCTGCAGCGAATGCCATCGGCGCTGAAACAATTGGGTATCGTAAATCAAATAACTGAGTTAATCGCGTCGCAAGTTTTTTCATCTTTTTGTGCGTGTTCAAAAGGTCTCGTGTCCGAGGGAGTTCAACGCGTTAGCCTGTAAGGCTCCTTGGTTTCAATAAAATTTTCTTCTAGAACAGCTTCCTCGACCCATGCTCTTACGCCTGTTAACTTGCTTACTCGGTCCATGTAATTAGAAATAACCTCCGGAACAGGCAGTCCATAGGTTTTTAGCCGCATCACGATTGGGGAAAAATAGGCGTCGGCGATGCTGAAGTCACCAAATAGCATTGGTCCGCCATGCTTATCTAAGAGTGTGGACCACATATTCGTGATACGTGATAAGTCTTCACGAACAGCTAGATTGTCGCGTAAAACGAGAGCGCCTATTTCTGGCAGGTATGCTTCAATATTCATCGGACAAGCACTGCGCAAAGCGGCAAAACCACTGTGCATCTCGGCGCAAATGCTACGAGCATGGGCCCGACTGGCAGATTCAGTAGGCCAAAAATTAATTTCGGGGAATTTTTCAGCGAGATATTCGACTATTGCGAGTGAATCCCAGATGACTATCCTGTCATCCACAAGAACAGGAACTTTGCCTGCAGGGCTTACCCTAGTAATGAGCTTCTTAAAATCTGTTTGACTTGAAAAATCATCGAAACGAACCATGGTTTCTTCGAATGCAATGCCAAACTGAGATAACACAACCCACGGACGCATTGACCATGAAGAATAGTTCTTGTTACCAATATAGAGCTGCATCAGGTGCCCCCTTTTGTCCGATCGAGATTAAATAATCTTCTACGAATAAAAATTTATCAACGGGATGATCCAATACATGGGCGACTTTTAACGTTTCTATTTCTTCTATGAGTTGAATCACTTATAGATTACAAGGGCAGCAAAAATTTTGAGTTTTCTGTAACAGTCACAGTTGGATCTGCTACGTCAGTTATGTTGAAGGAGATTGGTTTCGCGCCACCGCCTGAATTGCTCGGTTTCACCATAACGACCGCTGTTTGCGTACCGATTTCACCCCCAAGAACAGTAATTTCATTGCCTTCGTTCAGGCGGATCCCGTCGAAACCTGAAACGCTAATGCGAAAAGTTCTGGTCAGATCGCTTGTATTCATTATTTGTAAGCGATATATGTTCTCGATTGAACCGTCTTCTACCTCGCGATAAAGCACATTACGATCTTTAATGATATTTACCTTCAAGGGGATTCGTGTGGCCAGAGACCATGCCGTCCCGATCATAAGAATCAACAAAATTGCTGTATAGATGAGTATTCGTGGCCGAGCAGCACGACGTAAGATCTCGATCGGCGTATAGCGCTTGCTTACAGCGTTTTCGGTCGAGTAGCGAATAAGACCCCGCGGATAATTTAATTTATCCATTACCTGGTCACAGGCATCGATACAAGCGGCACATCCGATGCATTCATTCTGAAGGCCATTACGGATGTCTATTCCGGTAGGGCATACTTGAACACAGATGCTGCAGTCAACACAATCACCGAGGCCTTGGCTTCGCTGATCACTCCCTTTCGCCCGTGCGCCGCGAGGTTCTCCTCGAACTTCATCATAAGCAATGATTAACGTATCTGGGTCGAGCATTACAAACTGAAATCGAGCATAAGGACATATTTGTCGACACATCTGTTCGCGCAAAAATCCAGCATTGCCGTAAGTGGCGAATGCATAAAACACAACCCAAAATCCCGACCAAGCCCCAAGCGATAAAGTGAGCAAATCATTGAATAGCTCACGTATTGGCATGAAATAACCAACGAAGGTAATCCCGGTCCAAAGTGAGAAAATTAGCCAGGATGTATGCTTACATATTTTGATTGCCAGCTTTCGCGCTGTCCAGGGAGCCGCATCAAGTTTCATACGCTTTGGCCGATCACCTTCAATGACCTTCTCAAACCAAAGAAATATTTCTGTATATACGGTTTGTGGACAGGCATATCCACACCAAAGTCGTCCTGCAACTGCGGTAAACAAGAAAAGCGCCAGAGCTCCCAAAATCATTAGAAGGACAAGATAGATGGTGTCTTGCGGCCACAGCACCAAATCGAATAGATAAAACTTACGTTTATCGATATCAAACAGAATGGCTTGTCGCCCATTCCAGGTCAGCCAACACATGCCATAGAAAACTATCTGCGTTAACCAAACGCATACCCAGCGCCAACGTGTATAGGGTCCGCTAATCGAGCGAGGATAGACCTTGGCGCCTGATTCGTAGATTGGGATGATTTTGCCGACTTCCCTATTTGCGGGTTGTATTGACATTAGTTTGTTTTACCAAGATTGACTCGGCTTGCGCTGCAGAGTTAGCATAGTTGTATTTTACATACTTCTTAATCCTAACAGGCACTCAGTCTATAAGCAATAAAAAGTCATTTCTTTGGGATTGCAGAGGCCAATACAGACAAAATGGATATCGAACTCTTGGTCAACCACGTCTACTCAATCGAGCTTTGCTCTGGTGAGAAGAGGAGATGGAAGTATTTGGGAGAAGATGACAGTGGAAAAGTGTGGTGGACAGATCAGGATACCGGTGCCGTATTCAATGAAGAGTCGATCATGTATGTTTGGACCGTATTCGACGATCTTGGACTTGATCTGACCCTGGGTAGGGATTCTCAAAATGTCGATTGATGTTAAAGAGTGTCTGCCGGACGACTTGTCCGATGCGCTTGTTGTGGCGGACCTAAGGGGTGTTATTCAAGTCTGGAATCGTCAAGCCGAGATAATATTTGGCTTACCTAAGGGTGCAGCATTGGGTAGTAGTTTGGACATCATTATTCCTGAACATCTCAGAAATGCCCACTGGGCAGGGTTTCATCATGCTATTCAGCTAGGCTCTATCAAAAATGGTGGCAAGTCTGTGCGAACCAAAGCGCTTCTTGGCAACGGATCGACCGCATTGATGGATATGACTTTCTCATTAGCACGTAATGAGGATCGTGATGTGATCGGTGTGATAGCTTTGGTCAGATTGGCACATTAGCTGGACGGTAAAGGATTTTTGCATTCGACCTAAGCTTTGGCGTTTTACTGGTTTTAGAAACCAAGCAGTAATGTCATTTCAAAAGGTCGTTCAAGGTTTAGTAAGTTGATATACTAATATTGTTAATTAATGCAAAAAGCATACAAACCAAATCCGGCGTAGATTGGACTTAGTTCCACCAAAAAACAAGTGTGTGAATTGTCTTAACGACGCCAATCGCGCTGATCCATTACGTAGGCAGGTTTTGAAATGATTTCACGTTTACTGCAAGAACCCAGCAAACGCTATACGGACGCCGATCCGTACGAAGTCTCGGAATATGTCAATCAACACATCGGCAACCATCGACTGATTCTTAATGGCGACAGAGAGTCATCGGCTACCCTGCATCATCGCAAGGCGGGGGGCATTGATTTATGTCGCCTGAGCTATGTGGCCTTGTGTTTGGCAATTAACCAGCGCCCGCCAGTTTTCCCGTTTACCCATATACGGATGTAGCGTACACCTTTGTCTGTGTGCCATTCGATGTGGTGCCAGTGGATATTCATTGCTTCTGTGCCATGCCGCATCCCTGTGTAAAACAGCATTTCTACATAGTCACGTAGCAGCGGGCGTGATTCCTTTTCCATACGGATGCCGTTACCTATCCAGCTCTTCATATAGTCCAACAGGAAATCTATCTCTGCTCGGCTAAAGGCAGGGCGGGGTTTGCTCTTATCCCTCACCAGTTGATAGCTTGGGAATTGGTGCTCGTTCGCTAATCCAGCCTTTAGCAACCGCTGTCTCACATAGCTTGTTCCAAGCAGATGTGTAGGTGTTCAAAGTGCTAGCCGAAGGCGCCCGCCGCAGTTGTTTATTTCGCCATGCTTCAAACTCGTGAATATCTACCAGCGTTAGTTCTTCCAGCTTCTTATCACCAAAGTAGGGGATGAAGTACTTCTCGATACAGTTGATGTAGTCCTTGTAGACCACTCGACCCCGTCCAGCGTCCAAAGAATTCCGCAGTTCGCTGGCTGTTGTAACGGCAATTTGTGTAAAAGACTGTGCTGTGTGTGCTAAGCCAAGCCTCTGGCGATACCTAGCTTCGTCATACAGATCACAGGCAACGGGAATGGCGTGTTCAAGGCTGTGTTTACGAGTTGATACCCTGTGCCAAGTGCCATCGGCTAATTTAAAGCGACATTGATAGACCGGAATGTTTGGTCGCTTGTAGATAACAAGCTCGCCGTCACGCAGATGAATAATTTCGGGGTTTGCGGGCGCAAGATCTAAGATCCCACTTGCTTTGAGCCGTGGCGTTAGCATCACACACAATCCTTCAGCAAAGGATTAGCGTGGAAGGAGTATCTGATATTTCTATCAGCGTGTAGAAAGTAAAACGCCGCAGCGGTTAGGCTACGGCGTTGTTCTGGTGGGCCCCCCGAGAGTCGAACTCGGCACCAACGGATTATGAGTATGCTGGTTTCGACATTTAAATCCGATCTCCAGACAACAAAAAACCGCCTCGTGGGCGGTTGATGTTTTGCCGGAACCATCAGGAAGGATGGTGGGTCGTGAGTGACTCGAACACTCGACCTACGGATTAAGAGTCCGCTGCTCTACCAACTGAGCTAACGACCCGGCAGGGTGGCATTATAGCCGAATGGTCTGGTGGGTTGGGTGGGATTCGAACCCACGACCAACGGATTAAAAGTCCGCTGCTCTACCGGCTGAGCTACCGACCCCCAGGGCACTGCAAAGAGGCGAAATTCTAACGTTTTCAGGGGGGTGGCGTCAAGTCAGGCTTTGGGCGCGTAACGGGTGGGGTCGGCCACGCCGGCAGCGGCAAAGCCGGCGGCGCGCAGGGCGCAGGAATCGCAATGGCCGCAGGCCAAGCCTTCCGGGGTTGCCTGATAGCAGGAGACGGTGAGGCTGTAATCGACCCCCAGTTCGGTACCCTGGCGGATGATGTCAGCCTTGCTCAGTTCGATGAGCGGCGCATGGATGTGGAAGCGGGCGCCTTCGACACCGGCTTTGGTGGCCAGGTTGGCCATGTGTTCAAAGGCAGCGATATATTCCGGGCGGCAGTCCGGGTAGCCGGAATAATCGACGGCGTTGACGCCAAGAAAGATGTCGCGGCACTCGAGTGTTTCAGCAAGGGCCAGCGCCAGCGAGAGCATTACGGTATTGCGCGCAGGGACGTAAGTCGAGGGAATGCCCTGCTGGCTGTGGGCTTCAGGCACCTCAATGCTGAGGTCGGTGAGTGCCGAGCCGCCAAACTGGTTCATGTCCACATGCACTACGCGGTGCGTCTTGGCCCCGAGGGCTTTGGCCTGGCGCAAGGAGGCATCCAGTTCCGCGCGGTGGCGCTGGCCGTAATCAAAGGCAATGGCGTGGCATTCGAAACCCTGGCTGCGGGCAATGGCCAGCACGGTGGCCGAATCCAGGCCGCCAGAAAGCAGGACAACCGCCGGCCGGTTGGTGCGGGCGTTATTTGCCACGGGCATCTTCCCAGAGTAGTTTGTGAAGCTGCAGCTGAAAGCGCACGGGGAGCCCCGCTGCCAAAATCCATTCGGCCAGATCGGTGGGGTTCAGTTCGCCCGCGACCGGAGAGAGCACGACATCACAGCGCTCGGCCAGCTTGTGGGTGTTGATCATGGTGCAGGCCCAATCAAAGTCGGACCGGCTGGCGATGACAATTTTGACTTCATCCGTAGGACGAAGCGCGTCGATATTGCTGACTAGATTTTTGTCGGATTCGCCGGAGTCTGGCGCCTTCAGATCCATGATGCGCGCTACACGGGGGTCGACGGCGGTGATGTCCAACGCACCCGAGGTCTCCAGGCAGACGTCGTAGCCGGCATCGCACAGGGCGCTCAGCAAGGGCAGGCAGCTTTTCTGGGCCAGCGGTTCACCCCCGGTGACGCAAACGTAACGGGTCGGGTATTGCGCTACCTGGTTGAGAATATCCTGAACCGGTGTCGGTGCCCCGCCGGAAAAGGCATAGGCCGTGTCGCACCAGCTGCAGCGCAGGGGGCAACCGGTCAGGCGGATGAAGACGGTCGGGCGACCAGAGCGTGCCGCCTCTCCCTGCAAGGAAAAGAAGATTTCGGTCAGGCGAACCGTGGTTTCACGATCCGCACCCGGCGCGCCGACCATGGGGCCTTACTTTTTAAGCTGCTGCTTGGCGGCCCCGGCAGCTTTGGATTCGGGGTACGCGCTCACCAGCGCCTTCAGCGTTTTTTGTGATTCGGCCTTCTGGCCGAGTTCTGCCTGGCAGTTGGCAATGTTGGCCATGGCATCCGGCGCTCGGCTATTTTTGGGCCACTTGGCCAGCAGCTTCTGTTGCGAGCTGATCACCTGCTTGCAATCACCCAGCGCGAAGTAGCTGTTGCCGAGCCAGAATTGGGCTGCAGGAGCCTGTTCACTTTCCGGGTAATTCTTGACGAACTTGTCGAAAGCGGCGGCCGCGGGTTTGTATTTGCCGGCCTTGAAGAGTCCGAGAGCTTCTTCATAGGCTTTCAGAATACTGGAGGGGTCATCCGCGGGCTTGCTCTCTGCCTTGGTGTCCGCTGCTGACTCTGTCGGTGCCTTTTTGCTTTCGACGGGTACTGCCGCGATAGGTTTTTTGCCCTTCGCGGTTTCCAGAGCCTGCAAGCGGGTATCCAGATCGAGATACAGATCCTTTTGGCGCTTCTCCAGCTCATTGACGCTGTTAGTCAGCACCTCGATCTGGCCGCGCAACTCGGCAACTTCACGAGACATCTGCTCCGCGAGGCGGTTCTGCTCGATCAGTGTCTGGCTGGTCGACTTTTGCAGATCCGAAATCTGCTTGCGGGCAATGTCGTCGTCAAACAGCCCGGCGTGCGCCGGGAGCGAAGCGGTAGAAAGCAGGCCGGCGGCCAGCAGCGCCGCCGGTGTCAAACGAATGCGCATTAGTACTCGCCGTTGTAGAGCATATCGGCGCGGCGGTTTTCTGCCCAGGCCGCTTCGTTATCCCCTAGGGCCTTCGGCTTTTCTTTACCTAGGCTCACGGATTCGATCTGCGATTCCGGGGCGCCCATCAGCACGAGTTGCTTCTTGACGGCATCGGCACGACGCTGGCCCAGTGCGAGGTTGTACTCGCGGCTGCCGCGATCATCGGTGTTGCCCTGAATCAGCACACGGGCGTTGGGTTCCGAAGCGATGAACTTGGCATGCGCTTGCAGCTGGTTCTTGTACTCGCCCTTGACGTCGTACTGGTCATAGTCAAAGAACACGCTGCGCTTGGAGAGCGGGCTGTTCGGGTCACGCAGCTTGGCCAGTGCAGCGGCCGAAAGCTTCGGGATGCCCGAAGTGCCGGTAGCATCCACGCTGGCGAGGTCGGAGCTGTTGTCCGGGGTCGAGCTACAGGCCGCCAGCAGCGACACGGCCAGAGCCGGCAGCAGGGTGCGGAGGAAAGTCTTACGCGAAATGGTGTTCATGGGGGACTCCAGAGTTTTCAGGATTGTAAGCGATCAAGGCATTGAGATAGAAGCATTTTCTATGCCGAATGGATTGAAACGCACGAAATTAACGGTTCGGGCCCCAGGCCGGTTCACGGGCATCCCCGTTAACGGCGGATAGCCTCTGCCGAATCTGACCGTCGGCCGACACGGCTGCCAGCACGCCACGGCCACCCAGAATGGTGGCGTAGAGGATCATCTGGCCGTTCGGGGCAAAGGTGGGTGATTCATCACGCTGGGAATCGGTGAGCACCGTTACCTGACGGGTGGCCAAATCCAGCGTGGCAACGCGGAAGCCGCCGTCGCGGCGGGTAATAAAGGCCAGCGTCCGGCCGTCCGGCGAGGGGCGTGCTGTCACGTTGTAATTGCCGTCAAAGGTCACGCGCTGGGCGCTGCCGCCATTGGCCGGCATACGGTAGATCTGTGGGCTGCCGCCCCGATCCGAGGTGAAATACAGCCACTGGCCATCAGGCGAGAAGGCGGGTTCGGTATCGATCCCCGAGGTATTGGTCAGGCGACTCGACTGCAGAGAGCCCAGGTTGATGCTGTAGAGCTGGGTACCCCCTTCGCGCGAAAGCGCCACGACAAGGCGCTTGCCGTCCGGCGACCAGGCCGGTGCCGAGTTGGAACCACGGAAACTGGCCACAGCACGGCGCGCCCCGGTTTTGAGCGTTTGCTCGAAGATGACGGGCTTGTTCTTTTCAAAGGACACGTACGCAATCTTGCTGCCATCGGGCGACCAGGCCGGCGAGATGATCGGCTGGTTATACTTGAAGACCGCAACCGGGTTCTGGCCATCGGCATCGGCCACGACCAGCTGATAATGGGCACCCTGGCCGGCGCCCTGTTTCAGCACATAGGCAATGCGCGATGAGAAATAGCCGGGCTGCCCGGTGAGTTTTTCGTAAATGAAGTCTGCCACCTTGTGGCCGGCCAGGCGGGCGTTATTGCCGGAGGCCGTGACGACGGTGCTGCCCAGGGTGCCGCGCTTAATGATATCGGCTACGCGCACACGAACTTCAATCTGGCCGCTCGGGCGGGTCGCGGTGGCGGTGGCCAGCGCATCGGCACCACGGGTGCGCCAGTCGTTGAAATCGACTGCACTGTTTTCTTCCGCGACCAGCGATTCGGTATTGATTACCCGGAACAGACCGCTGCCGTTGAGGTCATTGCGCACCGTTGTGGCAATTTCCTTGCCGAGGGCTTCGTCACCGGCAAAATTAGGAACGGCCACGGTAATGCGCTGCATACCGGCGCCCACGACTTCAATATTCAGTTGGGCAAAGGCCGGCGCGCTGATCAGGGCAGCCAGTGAGGTGAGCGCCAGCAGCGTCTGGCGCAGCGTTTTGATGAAAGTCATGGGGTCAATTATAAAAGATACGAATTAAGAGAATCTGAACCTACTGCGGTGGCCGCTCAAAAGGCAGATAGGTGATATCGATAATCCGATCCGGCGAGCGGCCTTCCGGTGTCGGCAGCGGCGATGATTTGCGGATGGCGCGCTCAACAGCGGCATCTAGTTGCGGATTGCCGCTGGATTTGATCAGGCGCACGTCAATTACCTCGCCCGAAGGCAGCTGCGTCACCCGGAACACAGCTGCCGGGTTGCCGATGACGTTGGGCGGCAGAATCACATTGCCGCGAATCTTGGTCTTGAGTTTGGCCAGATAACTCCGGTCGTCGCCTCGGGCACGCTCGGCACCGGTGGCCTTAGCCTCGGCGCCTGCCTGGGCACGCAGCGCAGCCTCGCGCTGGGCGCGGGCCTCCGCGGCAGCAGCTTTTTGCTTCTGGGCGGCGATTTTCTGTTCTTCGCGCTTCAGTTCTTCCAGGAAATCATCCTGCGGCTTCTGTTTGGGCTCGGGCTTTTTCTTATCGTCTTTCTTTTCAGGCGTCTTGGGTTGCGGCTTTTCTTTTTCGGTTTTCTTGTCCTGCTTGATGGCAATGTCGGCCTTCGGGTTCACCGGGGTCTTCACCGGTTCCGGTTTAGGCTGGGGTTTAGGTTGTGGTTTGGGCTCAGGCTTGGGCGGTGGTGGCGGCTCCGGTTTTGGTTCCGGCTTGGGTGGCGTCGGGTCGGGCGTGGGGTCGCCATAGGTTTGCGCCTCACGCTGTGCCGCGGCGGTCGCGGACGCCAGCTGTTGCGGTGTCCAGATCTCGGCCTGCATGGCAGAAGGCTCGTGGCTCTTCCACTGGATGCTGATCACGATAAACAGCACCAGAATCAGGTGCATGATCACCGTGTAAATCAGCGCACGTCGTTCGCGGACCTTGTCTTCGGCATCGCGGTCGAGAGCCATCCCATCGGCCGCTAAGCGCCGACCAGACCAGAAGTCCTTGAGGTGATTCAGAAACTCGGAGAACAACGTCCGCTCCGGTTACTTGCCCGTGGGCGCCACGAGCAGGCCGACCCGTTTGATCTGGGCGCGTTGTAGCTGATCCATCACCTGGAGCACGGCTTCGTACGGGACGTTCTTGGCACCGGCAATCAGCACCGGCGTTTCCGGATTGCCCTTCTGCATGGCGAGCAGCTGATCGGTCAGCTGGTCGAGTGAGACGGGCTGTTCTTTACCGTTGCTGCCCCGATCGACGATAGCCAGCGAGCGATCCTCGCGAACCGTCACCTCGATGGGTGCGGCCGGCGGCGTGGCCGCCTCTCCGACGGTGGGCAGGTCGATATTGCCGGTAGGCATCATCGGTGCCGTGACCATGAAGATCACCAGCAGCACCAGCATCACGTCGATGTACGGGACGACGTTGATTTCGTTCTTGAGTTTACGGCGGTTACGCATTGCGCAGGCCCTTACTTCATCTGACGCTGGAGGATGTTCGAGAACTCTTCCATAAAGGATTCAAAGCGCGAGGCCAGGCGGTCGATGTCGTACGAGAAACGGTTGTAAGCAACAACGGCCGGGATTGCGGCGAACAGACCGATGGCCGTTGCTACCAGCGCTTCGGCAATGCCAGGTGCGACCGAAGACAGCGTGGCCTGGCCCACATTGGCCAGCCCGCGGAAGGCGTGCATGATGCCCCAGACGGTACCGAAAAGACCCACATACGGTGAGACCGAGCCGGTCGACGCCAGAAAAGCCAGGTGCGACTCAATCCGATCAAGCTCGCGCTGGTAGGTGGCGCGCATGGCACGACGCGAGCCGTCGAGAATATCTTTGGACTCCAGCAGGTGCTGGTCACGCAGCTTATTGAATTCACGCAGACCTGATTCAAAGATCCGCTCCAGCGCGCCGGCATTGTGCCGGTCGTTCAGGGCGGCTTGATACAGATCATTCAGGCTGCTACCCGACCAGAAGGAAGCCTCGAATTCGCTGGACTTCTGTTTCTCGGCACGGATGGTCATCCATTTCAGGAAGATGTAGTACCAGGACATGAAAGAAACGATGAGCAGCAGGAGCATGATGCCCTGAACCACAGGCCCGGCGTTAAACACCAGGTGCAGGATGGACATGTCTTGAGTTGGATTCATAATGCGTCGCCAGGTTGGAGTTGGTGGTGCAGCCAGTCGGGTATAGAAACGGGTCGGAGGGTCTTCAGGTTGACACAGGCCAGCTTGACCTGCCCCGAGACCAGGGTGTCGCGCGTGCCATCGGGGTTCAGGCGCTCAACCCATTGTTCGAATTGCAGTTGGGCCCGGCCCAGATGAGCGAGGCGCAAACCGGCTTCCAGGGCGTCATCGAGTCGACCGGGGCGCTTGTAGTCGGCGGTCACGGATTTCACGACGAAAGCGATGTCGTGCTGGGCCAGCAGGTCCACCTGATGGTGCCCCAGGGAACGCAGCCATTCTGTCCGGCAGCGCTCGAAGAACTTCAGATAATTGGCGTAATAGACCACGCCACCAGCATCGGTGTCTTCGTAATAGATACGGACAGGATGAGTAAACGTGGTCATGCCGAACGCCCTAGCGCTCTTCGCTTTGCCAGAGCGGCATATTATTGTTGTCGGCGGGTGCCGGTAGCCCAAGGTGCAGATAAACCCGGCTGGTCGCAACCCGACCGCGCGGGGTGCGTTGCAGATACCCCTGCTGGATCAGGAAGGGCTCCAGCACATCTTCAATGGTGTCGCGGGCTTCGCCAATGGCAGCAGCAAGGTTGTCAACGCCCACAGGACCGCCCCCGAATTTTTCGATCACGGCGAGCAACAGCTTGCGGTCCATCAGATCCAGGCCCACGGTGTCGACATCCAGCATCGACAGCGCGGCATCGGCAATGCGGGCATCAATGCCGCCCTGATGATCAGCAGCGCGGATATCAGCGTAGTCGCGCAGCCGGCGGAGCAGGCGGTTGGCAATACGCGGGGTGCCCCGTGAGCGGCGCGCTACTTCCAGAGCACCGTCATCGGCTAGGTCCATTTCCAGCAAGCGAGCCGAGCGCAGCACGATCTGCTGCAGATCTTCCGGTGCGTAAAACTCCAGGCGGGAGACGATGCCAAAACGGTCGCGCAGCGGGTTGGTTAGCATACCGGCGCGCGTGGTGGCGCCGACCAGCGTAAACGGGGGAAGATCGAGTTTGACCGAGCGGGCAGCTGGGCCTTCGCCGATCATGATATCGATCTGGTAATCCTCAAGCGCCGGGTAGAGAATTTCCTCAACCACTGGCGACAGGCGATGAATCTCATCAATGAACAGCACGTCGTGCGGTTCGAGGTTGGTCAACAGCGCGGCCAAATCACCCGGGCGCTCAAGTACCGGGCCACTGGTCTGGCGCAGATTGACACCCAGTTCGTGCGCGATGATGTGAGCCAGCGTGGTTTTACCCAGACCCGGTGGACCGAAGAGCAGCACATGATCCAGCGCATCACCGCGCTTTCTGGCAGCCTCGATAAAGAGCCCCAGTTGATCGCGCACTTTATGCTGACCCGTGTATTCGGCCAGGCGTTTTGGGCGAAGGGCGCGCTCTAAGGCTTCTTCCTGGCGCGAAGCTGGTCCGGCATCGATCAGACGATCAGCGCCGGCAGAGAAGTCTTCAGTCTCGATCACAGGCGCTCCGAATGGGTCACGGTGCTGCGATGGCTGAGCCACTGATGGGCAATCGCCACGGCCAGTGCCAGCAGCGTCGGGCCAATGAACAGCCCGACAAAGCCGAATGCCAGGATGCCGCCAAAAGTGCCGAGTGCGATCAGCAGGAAGGGCAGGCTGGCGGTATGGGCAATCAGGATCGGGCGGACGACATTATCCACACTGCTGATGCCGAAGGTGCCCCAGGCTGCCATGAAAATCGCCCAGCCGGTGAGCCCCTGATCGTAAAGCCAGTATGAGGCGCCCAACCAGATCAGCACCGGACCGGCCGGTAGCATCGAAGTCATGAAGGTGGCAGCGGCCAGTAGCCCGGCATTGGGTACGCTGGCGATCTTGTAACCGATATAAGCCACCAATCCCTGTGCCGCCGCGGTGCCGAGCACGCCGACCATCACACCCAGAATCGTTTTGCCCGCCACGTCGACCATGTGGGTGCCGATATCACCGCTAATCCGGCGGGCGGCGCTGCGCAACCAGTGCGCCCACTGTTCGCCGTCCCGGTAGGCAAAGAAGGCAATGAAGATGGCCAGCACAATCTGCAGGACGCCATTGGCCACACCCGAGGCAATGCCAGTAATGATGCGGCGCGCTGGTTCGTACATGCGCTGCAGAATTTCGTTCAGGGCGCCCGTGTCATTAAAGAGATGGCGCCAGGTCTCCTGA
>WBZR01000439.1_pt1 | contig 67528 bp, 53 predicted proteins | sample 5204231 | NCBI WGS metagenome assembly WBZR01 (sample SAMN12412403, study PRJNA552823) | activated sludge metagenome | isolation source: activated sludge from anammox sidestream of wastewater treatment plant... | place: USA: Virginia | collected 2017-08 | reverse complement strand
TACATCTTGGGGTGTCCGTCATTTCAGTAGCCGATATAACCTTGCCTTGCTCAACTTAAGGCAACAAACAGCCATACTTGCTCAAGACAATAAACCGGCAAAACCCAAAAACAATTTCAACCCCACAATCTATAATTTTTTTAGAATAAGCTTCCGAAATCATATAGAATTAAGCGCTATGGCTGACAACCGAAGCCATATCATGATAAGCGTTAATTCGATCATGATGGGCATCATGATCTCATTCATTACATACCAAAATCTGCCGGCTACCAACCCTTCCCTCTTGTTCCCGGTAGTAGTATTTATCATTACCGGCATGACTTCGCTCATCTTTGCCATCTTGGCTGCCAAACCTAGGATGTGGCGAAATATCACCAAGCACAGCAGCGAAGAAGAAATACTAAAGCATCTTACTTCCTACTCCGACTTCGCAAATCTGTCGGTCGAACAATACGAAGAAAAACTCGATCAAATGTTTGCAAGTCGGGATCTGGTAAAAACGAATCTAAAAAAAGAACTCTATTACCTTGGTAAAATATTAGACACCAAAAACCGTTACCTGGTATTCTCTTACAATGTATTTATGTTTGGATTTGTTGTTAGTATGATTTTATTTTTGTCGATGTTAATTTGGTCTTAAAATTTCCTGATAAAAAAAAGATATTTTATTTTAGCCCGATATTTGGAGTTTTAATTTTCTGAATTTCAAAACATATTGTGATGAAACTATTTCCAGTTGACCGTCGAACAGGCTTAAACAGGGAAACTTTCAAAAACGAGTACCTCAAACCATCCAAACCTGTTGTTTTTACTGATTTCATGGATGCCTGGCCTGCTAAAGAAAAATGGAACAACGATTTTTTTAAGGAAAAATATGGTGACTTGATAGTGCCGTTGTTTTCCGAAAAATCTTCCAATCCGGGTAAAAAATACATGACACCTGATACTTTCATGCCCTTTAAGCAATATCTTGAAATGCTTGAATCCGGCCCGACACAATACAGAATGTTTCTTTTCAATATTTTCAAACACGCACCCGAGCTGATAAAAGATTTTTCAACACCTACCATCATGGACGGCTGGATCAAGAGTTTTCCTTTCATGTTTTTTGGTGGCGAAGGCTCAAAAGTGGCATTACACTATGATATTGACTATTCTCATGTATTCCTCAATCAGTTTCACGGACGAAAACGCATTGTGCTCTTCTCACATGATGATTCAGAAAAAATATATCAGTATCCTTTTACGGTTGCATCTTATATTGATGTCAACAATCCGGATTACAAAAAACATCCTGCGCTCAGAAATGTTACCGGCTACGAATGTATGCTGCATCCGGGCGAAACCATCTTTATGCCTTCAGGATTCTGGCATTATATAGAATATACTGATGGTGGCTACTCCATGGCGCTTCGTTCCAATGATTCTGTAATGACTCAGGTAAAAGGAGCATTCAACATTGCAAGACATTTTATCGTTGACAAAAGCCTCAATCACCTGCTTGGAAGTAAATGGATGAAAATGAAAGACAATATGGCTCGTCAACGTGCTGAAAAGTATGTAAGGTAATTCGTAGCTTTACCGCCGGATATTAAATGTTAATGATGAAATATTTAACCACCGGGCTCAATGGTATATTTTTGCTTCTGCTTTTAGGAGTAACAACGACGGGGCTTACACAAAATCTCAACATACCGGCTGACCATCCCGCAAACGATGTGGTGGAGCGATGGCTTATCAGTAATTCCTCCAAAGACATTCACCCTGCCATACGACCATTTAACCGCAATGACTGGGCACAACTCATTCTGAAAAAAAAGATAAACGCACATCTCAACCCTAAAGATTCTACCAACCTACTATACAGCATGATCGAAAATCAGGATTTCATCAACTGTGATAGCTGTAAACCGGTATTGAAAAGTCGAAAACCACTCCTTACATATTTTTACAAAACTCCGGCAGATCTGTTAGAATTCAAATCCGATTATTTTTATCTGAAATTAAATCCTGTATTCGGTATGACGATAGGTAAAGAGAAAGGAAATGAAAGCAATATATTTGAAAACAGCCGTGGCATAGAGTTGCGAGGTGGCATAGACTCAAAGGTATATTTCTACAGCAGAATCCTGGAGACGCAGCAGCGATTTGAAAATTATATTACAGACAGGATCAACAGGTTCAATGCAGTGCCCGGCAATGGATTTTACAAGAATTACAACAGCAGTATCTTTGATGTAAAGAATGGTTTTGACTTCAATAATGCGACTGCTTATATCGGCTTCAATGTTACAAAACACATAGGTGCGCAGTTTGGCTATGGCAACAATTTTATAGGCAATGGCATTCGTTCCTTGTTGCTTTCTGATTACAGTAATAATTATTTATACTTCAAATTAAATACGAAGGTAGGCAGATTTCATTATCAAAATATTTTTGGAGAATTGCAGGCTGCAGGTGCCAGAGACGACATTGGTGACGTACTCATCCCGAAAAAATATTTTGCTGCACACTATCTGAGCTATGCCATTAACAAAAACTGGCATGCCGGCATATTCGAAACGGTTGTATTTGCCAGAAAAGATCATTTCGATTTCCAGTACCTCAACCCGGTGATACTTTACAGATCTGTTGAGGCAGCTCTCGGTAGTCCGGACAATGTACTCATCGGCTTTAACGTATCAGGCAATATTGCTCACACCGTGCAGCTATACGGCCAGCTTATGCTTGATGAATTCTTGTTTCGTGAGCTCATCAAAGACAATCGGGGCTGGTGGGCCAACAAGTTTGGGCTACAAGGTGGCATAAAGTATATAAATGTTCTCGGTGTGGACCATCTCGATCTACAACTGGAGGCCAATCTGGTGATGCCATATACTTATACACATGCCGATTCGACCGCATCTTATACACATTATAACCAAGCATTGGCACACCCACTTGGAGCCAACCTTGTCGAGGGTATCGCAAGGGTCAAATACCGAATATTGCCAAATCTGCAGGCAGAATGCTGGCTGCAACATTACAAACAAGGTCTTGACAGCAACACATCTAACTGGGGCGAAAACATCCTCACCACCAATACAAGCCGTGTGAGCGACTACGGCAATAAGTTATTGCAGGGACTGCGCACCAATGTTACCCGCTTGACATTCAGGCTCGAATGGAAATTTTTTCACAACATGAATGCATTTGGAGAATACAGTTATCGAAGGCAGACAGGATATAACGAACAAACGCTCCATTATGCCGGTGCCGGATTCAAGATTAATATTGGAAGTAAGCCGCTATTGTTGTAATAAAGGAATTCGCTTACAACAGCTTAAATAGTTTTTCCCTTAGTACTACCGTATTCAAAGCCTATTTCAGGAGTTTTAATACCATTTCGGTCAAATGATTTGCGTACGTGCTCTTGTACAAAATAATATACCTGGTTCTGTTCTTCGGCATGACACCAGAAAGTACATTCATACACTGCCAGCCCAAAACCCTTTGTGTTGTATTGCACTTCAGGTGCCGGATCGTTGAATATACGTTCGTTTGAGCGGATGACTTCCAGGATGATTTTCCTGACTTTGTCAATATCTTCTTCATAAGCAACTACGAAATCTGCCACTACCCTTAGCGTGCCTTGCCCCGTTATGTTGATAATAGGGTCAGCGGTTATCACACCATTTGGTATAATGATTTTTTTATTGTTATTGGTGCGGAGCAATGTGTTGAATACTTGTATTTCTTCAACCACACCTTCAAACTCCTTCACTCGTATGGTATCACCTACCTTATATGGTTTAAACAACAGAATCAAAATACCACTGGCAAAATGCCCGAGGCTACCCTGCAATGCAAGACCTACAGCAAGACCCGCAGCACCAAGAATGGTAACAAATGAGGTGGTTTCGATACCAAACATGCCGGCCACACTTACCAGCACCAAAGCTTTAAGGATGACCGTCACGATTGACTCCAGGAAAGGAACCACTGTTTCATCGAGTTTGCGTTTTTCCATTACTGCTACCAAGAGCAGTGTAAGCCTGTTGATGAGCCAAAACCCAACAAACAGTGTAATGAGTGCCATAACAAGTTTTGGTGCAAACTCGACGGCTTTTATCAATAAATTGTCAATATATTTCTCCATAACGAATATTAGCTATTTTTTTTCAGGGTATCGCCTGTGTTTCCATCTTTTGTGTGTCCAGAGCCAGGGTGCAGGTTTTTGGACGATGACCTGTTCTACTTTAGTTGCAAATGTGCGTGTGATTTTATAAGCTGATGGTAGCTTAGGTTCTGCCACCAACTCTGTAAGCGTAGCTTCATAATAACCACGTTTTACCCTTTGGATGTCGCAATAAAAAACAGGAATGTTGTATTCACTTGAATATTGGCCTACACCATGAATGAATGCCGTCTCATGCCCAAAAAAATTAATCCAGTGAGCTTTCTCCACTTTGGATGGGCTTTGGTCAGATATAAAAATAAAGATACTTGCCTGTTCTTTAAACTGTGATATTTTTTGTCCTACATTCTGCATTGGCAACAACTCCATTCCTGTCTTTGCTCTATTCCTTTTTAAATAATTTTCAATAAAATGATTGGTCAATGGTTTATAAACCCCTTTTACCGGATAATGTGACTGAAGTGCAAATGCTAGTGTCCCCCATTCGAAGTTGTTATAATGAGCAGTATTAACAATCACTGGTCTGCCTTGTTTGAGAAATGCCTCTATTTTTTCTGCATTGATTAGCTTCCATCTGGTCTTCAACGCATCTTCACTCATCGAAAAGCCCTTGATGCTCTCTACAACCAGGTCTGCCAGGTTGCGGTAATTTTCATCCTTGATGTTCTCTATTTCCTGATCTGACATGTGTGGAAAACATTTTCTAAGCTGATCTTCTACTACGTGGGTACGGTATTTTATCAGGTCTTTTAATACCCATTTGATAAAATCAGAAAACAAATACAATACCCGGAATGGCAGAATAGAAAAGATAAAAACCAAAAGACGAATAAAAATATACGAAATAAACTTCATAATGTAGGAATGACTGCCAAAATTAGTAATTTTAACCCAGATAACGCATTAGTAATTTAAACGAAAATGATTCGTACAAAAAATTCTTAAAGAAGTAATAGAATGCATAGTGACCTATGTTTTTTGAGCTTTTGGAATGGATTTAAGTAATCATTATGTGCAGTAAAAACCCTAATACGTATCTGAGTTAAACATGCAAAATTCAATTTTAGAATCATGAGAAGTTTTTTCACTTTTATCTCTTTTATATTTCTGGCAAATTTCACCATTGCACAACCATCTGCTACCAAGCTCACCTCTTACGTTGACCCCTTTATAGGTACAGGTGGCACAGGACACACTTTCCCGGGCGCGACCCTGCCACACGGAATGGTTCAACTGAGCCCGGACACAAGAACAGAAGGATGGGAAAGTTGCGCCGGTTATTATTTCCCTGACCGGGAAATACTCGGATTCAGCCATACTCACCTGAGTGGCACCGGAGTACCAGATCTGGGAGACTTACTCATATTGCCATTGACAGGTACTGCCAAAATCAAAAAATATGCAAACGGAAAGCCATTTATAAAGCAAGCAATAGACAAGAAATCGGAAAAAGCATCACCCGGATATTATAGCGTATTGCTTCCGGATGCCGGCATTACAGCAGAACTCAGTTGTACCGATCGAGTTGGCTGGCACAGGTATTCATTCAATGATGCTGCACAGGCAAAAATTTTCATCGACCTCGAGCATCGCGATAAACTCTTAGAAGCATCCCTCCAACAAACCGGAATGAAGGAAATAACCGGCCACCGTATTTCAGAAGGCTGGGCAAGACGCCAACATTTGTATTTCGTCATGCAATTTTCCGAAAATATCGAAATCACCGACAAATCAGCCGGACCATATTCATTGATACTAAAACCCGAAGTCAAAACCGGTGTCCCATTGATAATAAAAGTAGGAATATCGGCTGTAAGTATAGAAAGAGCCAGAAAAAATCTGAATGCTGAATCACCGGGTTGGGATTTTGATGCAGTTGTAAAGGCCGCCGACCAACGTTGGGAAAAAGAACTTTCAAAAATAGTTGTTAAATCAGATGTCCGTACAGACCTGGTAAATTTTTACACATCAATGTACCACTTGCACATAGCGCCCAATATCTTCTGTGACGTTGACAGTATGTACCTTGCAATGGATGGAAAAACCTACAAGGCCGAAGACTTTACACCTTACACGGTCTTCTCTCTGTGGGACACCTACCGTGCTGCTCATCCTCTTTTTACCATTATTGACAGAAAAAGGACAGAAGACTATATCAAAACCATGCTCGACCATTACAAAAAAGCCGGACATCTGCCCGTATGGGAGCTCGATGGCAATGAAACATGGTGTATGATTGGTTATCACTCCGTCAGCGTCATTGCAGATGCTTATGTCAAGGGAATCACCAACTTTGATACCAAACTGGCACTCGAAGCCATGATCGAATCGGCCAATGCCAAAAGGTTTGGTATTGATCATTATGTGGCCAACGGTTATGTACCTGCCGAAAAATCGGGCGAATCTGTCTCAAAAACACTGGAGTATGCCTATGACGACTGGTGTATAGCACAGTTTGCAAACGCCATTGGCAACATGGAAGTATATAACCAATACATGAAACGTGCACAGTATTACAAAAACCTGATGGATCCGAAATCGGGGTTCATGCGCGCCCGTTCCAACAATATCTTCCTCGAACCATTTTTGCCTACCGACATCAATATGCATTATACCGAAGGCAATTCGTGGCACTACAGTTTTACGGCTGTCCAGGATATTGACAATTTCAAGCGATTCCTAGGTGGAGAGAAGGCTCTTGAACAAAAACTGGACGAACTGTTCAATAATAAAAACAAACTTACCGGCCGTGAACAATCGGACGTAACCGGTCTGATCGGGCAGTATGCTCATGGCAATGAACCAAGTCATCACATAGCTTATCTTTACAACCAGACCGCCTCTCCTTGGAAAACTCAAGAACTGACACGAAAGATAGTGACCGAACTCTACAAAAATGACGCTGTAGAAGGCCTATGTGGCAATGAAGATTGCGGACAAATGTCGGCATGGTATATCATGAGTGCACTTGGGCTTTATCCGCTGAGCCCTGGCAATGATTATTTTGAGCTTACCTCACCATTGTTTGATGAAGCAAATATCAGGCTTGAGAATGGCAAGACATTCCGCTTGCTCACCAAAGGCAATGTACATTTCAATCCATATATTCAGGAAGTAACGATAGCAGGAAGGCCGCTCGACAGGTCTTACATTATGTATTCTGAAATCCTGAATGCTGCCCCCCTTACTTTCTTGCTTGACAAAACACCAAATAAAAATCTATGGACAAAAGCCGAAAACAGAAGCCCGTCAGCTATCACCAAAAACAAAATCGTGCCACTACCTTTTGTTTCGGCACCTCAGACAGTTTTTGTCAATAACACAAGCTTCAGCCTACATGACCTTGAGCCAGCAGCAAGTCTTTGGTATAGCTTTGACAAAGAAGCCCTCATCAGTAAATATATAAAATACACAAAACCGGTAGTGGTTGAAGACAGCAAGATCGTCTATTATTATGCAAAAATGCCCGACGGCTCTATCAGCAATGTCGTCAGTACAGAATTCCGCAAACTCGACCCCAGAATAAAGGTACTGTCGCATTCGACATACAGCAACCAATACCCGGGTGGTGGCGACTATGCGCTTGTAGATCTGGTCAAAGGTGGTAATGACTACAGAAGCCTGGCATGGCAAGGCTATGAGGGCAATGATCTGGCTTACGAAGTTGACTTGGGTAGCATCAAAAATGTAAACTCTATTGGTCTGAGTGTTCTGCAAGACCAGAAGTCGTGGATATTCTTCCCGGTGTCCCTAAGCATTCAGACCAGTACAGATGGTGTTAACTATACCGACTATGGAACGGTCATAAACCAAATACCGGCCGACAGGGATGGAGCCATTTTGCAAGAGCTAACAGTAAAGAAAGAGCAGTCTGTGAGGTTTGTACGTGTCAATGCCAAGTCAATGGGCAAAATACCTGAATGGCACTTAGGCGCAGGTAATAAGCCATGGATATTTGCAGATGAAATCGTAATTAAGTAAGCAGTTGTATTATTTTTTCTTCTTGTACTTTCCTTGCTTCCATTCCTTGAAGAATTGTGCCCAGGCAAGCGGATTAAAAATATTCATAGGTGGTGTCTGGCCCATGTAGTAATATTTCTGGTTAAACTGCTGAGAATAATAGCTAGTATATTCGCGTGCATCTTTGGGTACTTCAAACCTGAGCTTTTCGAGACTTTCTCTGGCAAGATTTTCCTTCGCCTTCTCTTGGATAGCATGCGAAACATCCATGGCAAGGAAATCTGTTGTAAAACGCTCACGACTCGGCCATGGAAATATTATCGTTTCTGGGAGATTAATGGTATCTTTGGTCATCAGTTGCACAATCGAGTAACGGTCAGATGCGAGTACCTTTGGCACCTGATACTCAACCGTCTTATAACCTACACTTGTAAACCTTACAGACTCACCTTTACGTGCTACAATGGAGAAAAAGCCCTTCAAGTCGGCAAATGTACCGGAGCTTCTACCTTTGATAAAAACGTTGGTGTAAGCCACCGGCAACAGAATTTCGCCTGAACCATCCAGCACAAGACCTGATAGCTGAACAATACTCGTATCAGAAGTCTGTGATTGTAAGCTTCCGTTACGAGCAATGAGCATAAAGCCAATCATACAAAAAATGAGCTTGAAGTTCATTTGGTAAAGTTACACTTTCAAAACGTTTAGTTGATATATTTGTCGGTCAATAAAGTTTTCTTAACATTAATATAATACGCTTTTTACTTACTATTCTTATTATTCAGATTAAAAAATGTCCCTAAAAGTTTAATCACAAATGAAATTCAGGACCGAATTGACACCGCCTCCGGCATCTGCCCAAATAAAACCCGGTGATAAAATATTACTGGCCGGATCTTGTTTTGCAGAGAATATAGCAAGTAAACTCACCTCACTTCGGTGGCAAATACTGCTCAATCCACACGGCATTTTGTTCAATCCTGCTTCTGTTGACCATTGTATTCAGGATATTGGTGAAAAGAAAAGTTACACACCGGCCGACTTATTTGAAGCAGATGGAACTTTCCATAGTTTCCGTCACCATGGCATGTACTCAGGTACTGATGCCTCCAACGTATGCAGCAATATCAACCATCATATCAGCCTTGCCTCAAATTATATAAAGGAAGCACAATGGTGCATACTAAGCTACGGCACTGCGTGGATTTATAGGCTTCTTTCTTCTGGTGAGATTGTGAGTAATTGCCACAAGGTACCTCAAAAAAAATTCACCAAAGAATTGCTAAGTGTATTGCAACTAACAGAGATTATTCAATCAACAATTATTGCCTTACAAAACATGAATCCCGACATAAGGATTATCATTACAGTAAGTCCTGTAAGATATCTGAGAGATGGTTTTGTAGAAAATGCCAGAAGCAAGGCGCATCTGGTCACCGCTGTACATGAAGTACTTGAGCGGCAGCGTGGTGTTTATTATTTTCCGGCGTATGAGTTATTCTTAGACGACCTACGCGATTATCGCTTTACAAAAGAAGACCTTGTGCACCCCAACAACCAGGCAATAGATTATATCTGGGACAAATTTGAGAAAAGTTATTTTACACCTGAGGCTTTGACCTTCAATACTGATATGCAGACACTGGCCAATATGAAAAATCACCGACCCTTGTACCCCGATACAAGACATTATCAGCAGTTTCAGAATAAAATATCTGAACTCGAAATGCATCTCACGAAAAAATACCCATTTCTTATTGGTAAAAATTAGCTGACGATCATTTTTCGGCATATAAGAAATACCCGTCGATGCTGTTTACCCGACGTTCAGTACCTATCAAACCAAAGGACACCGCATTGAGCATAAGTTTCATTCTGTATTGTTCATTTTCGAATGTAAAGCTAAGCTCAGCTCTTGGTATATCGTATTTACCATTACCATACTTTTCGGCAAGATTTTTCATCAATTCTTTAAACTCGAGCGTTGCAAGCACCTGGTTATTTTTTTTCCAAAGTATTTTTGTCTGGTCATCTGAAAATTCAAAACCGTCTTTTCGTTTTTCGCCCGAGAAAATATTCAGCGGAAGCAATACCGAATATCCTTCCACATGCAGGGCATCATTTACATTTACACTATATGTATAAAACTCTTCCGGTTGTATTACATGGCCTGCTTTAGTAAGCCCGAGCTTGTTCATCATCATCAACCCGGCATTAGCAGAGTTGAGTGAATCCTGGTGTATTTTATCATGAAGATGTTCATTCAGATTATTAAGTGAATTCATAGCGTCAAGTACCTGCACCATTGATGCAGCACGTTCTTGTTGGGGCACACTGAGCATAAGCTTTGTAGTATCGACATGAATGATTTCGTCTATTACAAGATTCTTTTCTTCAAACATTCTCATTAAACGATTGTACTGACTCTGGGCAGAAACCCTGAAGGCATCTATTGGGCTAAGGCTGCCTACTGCAAGAAAACCAATAAGACTCATAGGAATGAGTTTAATTTTGTCTTTTTTTGAAATAATAAAATAAAGCAGAATACATCCAAGCCATACTGCAGTGAGCATGACAAAATATCTGGGTGGTGTAAAACCATAATCCATCACACGCTTGATGATGGCTACAAATAATAACATTACCAAAGGTACCATCAGGTAAAAAAACCATTTCTTAAACCAAGCCAACAAAGGGCTTTCTTGAGGAAAAACATCCGGTAGTCTGTAATTGAGCAAATAAGTAAGCATGCCTGTGATAGAGAAGCCAATTACCAAGCTTGCCACCCAACCTTTGGGCAAAGCCATCTCTACTCCTATTTTTATACTAAAAAGATAAAGTATAGTGATATATAGCAAACTTAACGGTATCAATATAAATTTTACAATATTGAGAATGACCTTTGAATACTTTCCATCATCGGCAATACGGTGAAAATTCTCCGGAAAATGGTCTAAGAAATAAACCGGATGAAATACCGAAGCAATGATCAGAAAAATCTCTACATACCAATCGAACTCAATATGCACACCAAAAAGATTATCTACTGCAAGAAAGGCAACTGCGATACCAAGGAAAATAATCAGCCCATAAGCCGCACCGAACAACCAATTGACAAATATCTGTTTATTATACTCCCAAAAGTCTTCGACCTGACCTACCCGCAAGTAAGGAGCCACCGATACCAGTAAGTGAGAAAAAATAAGAACAGAGACAAACCTTATTGGCTTTACGACCTTGCTCGATTCAAAATCGGGAGCGATGAAATACATGTAGAGCAACAAAACTACAAGACCCAAAGCATAGGCAATCCACTTGGCAATACCATTTCTATTGAAACGCTCGGAAAATATCTTTGCACTAATCATCAGCGGTACGCCTATGATACTCATGGTCAACAGCTTGAATACCGGTGATTTTTCGTTAATGTCGTATTCGACCATATAGACCGACAAAATACAGGTGAGCATAGCAAACAACATCGACATCGGGAATCGGATGAAGGCGTCTTTGAAGCTCGTGAGCAATACAGAAATAGATGGCAAATGCATACAGTTATCCGATAGTCGTTAATGCTGCAAAATACATAAAATGCTTCAGTATTGATTTCTCATGAGAAAAAAAACTTATTAAAATGCTAAAATATCTCTGATAGGTATTTAGGAGGCCAAACACAATTTGCAAAATACTGAATAACACACGTAGGAAAAATTTATCAAACAGCCAAAAATAAAAAAAGAGGAACATTGCTATTCCTCTTTTGAATGAAGTCGGGGTACCAAGATTCGAACTTGGGACCCCCTGCTCCCAAAGCAGGTGCGCTAACCGAGCTGCGCTACACCCCGAAACTTTTATATCAAACGAACATTTTATGGTTATGTTCCGTTTTTTCTAATTTTTTTTTGCGGTGAGAGCGGGATTCGAACCCGCGGTACAGTTACCCGTACGACAGTTTAGCAAACTGTTGGTTTCAGCCACTCACCCATCTCACCTGCTCTTATCTTTATAGGGAATCTTTCTTCCCTGATAGTTTTCCAAAGCGGACGCAAATATATAACAGCTTTTTAGAATTTGCAAGAAATATTTTTAAATAATTTCATTAAGCTGATACAGTAGCATTAATTGATATTTTTTTATCGAGTTCTTCTACTGTTTTTCTGAAGCCGGGGTCTGTATCCATCAGATCTTGTACGGCCTTGCAAGAATAGATAACAGTACTATGGTCGCGGCCACCGAGGGTTTCTCCGATTGTTTTGAGTGATTTGGCAGTGTGATTTTTGGCAAGAAACATTGACAACTGCCTTGCAAGTACGGCTGAACGCATACGTGTTTTACCTTTCATATTATCCAAAGGTACATTTAGCTGGTCAGATACCATTTGCTGTATAAACTCTATTGTAATTTCTTTATGAACAGTGGATACATGATTAGAGATTACTTCTTTTGCAAGTTCTTTATCAATATGCCTTTTATGTATAGATGCAGAAAAAATCAAAGACTTGACTACACCTTCGAGTTCGCGAATGTTATTTTTTACATTAAATGCCAGATACTCAAGTACCGGATACGGAATCTCCACGCCCATCTGCTGTGCTTTGGCATCCAATATAGCTACACGTGTCTCAAAATCCGGCATTTGAAGATCGGCCGACAAGCCCCACTTAAATCTTGAAATGAGTCGCTCCTCCATTCCTTCCAGATCTTTGGGTGGTTTGTCGGATGTAAGCACTATCTGTCGGCCACTTTGGTGTAGTTGGTTGAATATATGGAAGAAAATCTCTTGTGTCTTTTGTTTATTAGCTAAAAACTGGATATCATCTACAATCAACACATCTACCATCTGGTAAAAATTGATGAGCTCATCGATGGCGTTATTCTTGATGGCTTGTATAATCTGGTTGGTAAATTTGTCTGCCACTACATACAGCACATTTTTGTTCTCAAAATTTTTGACTATTTCGTTGCCAATAGCTTGTGCCAGATGGGTTTTCCCTAAACCTACACTACCATATACCACTAGTGGATTGAATGCCGTACCTCCGGGTTGTCGGGCTGCCGCCATGCCTGCTGACCTCGCGAGTTTATTACAATCACCTTCAATAAGTGAATCGAACACATAGTCGGGGTTCAACTGAGGGTCTATCTTAACTTTCTTGATTCCTGGTATTACAAAAGGATTTTTGATATGATCGGCTGCTACAAATGCAGTATTGCTTGTGTTGTGAGTTGGTTTTCTTGCAGATATGTTCGTCTCCTGAGTTTTGCCGATAGGTATCTGATATTCCAGCTTGGCTTTTTGACCTATCTCCTGCCTGATTGTTGACTTCAACAGACCAACATAGTGTTCTTCAAGCCATTCATAAAAAATCTTATTGGGCACCTGTATGGTAAGCGCTTCATTCTCCAGTCTTATAGGCTTGATGGGTTCAAACCAGGTTTTGAAACTCTGAGGCGAAATGTTACCCCGAATAGTTTTCAGACAGTTTTCCCATACGATGTTGTGGTCGTTTACCATGTTTTCTCAGATCGATTGTGCCTTTTAGGGCTTTATAATAATACTTAACTGTTGTTTTGAGACCTAAGCCTCGGTGGAATCATCTCAGACTCCGGGATATTCCCTCTGTATATTTCATTTATAAGACTCCATCACACGTTCATGGGGATGCAAATTTTGGAAAATTTTTCTGAATAAAAAAATGTAAAATGAATTAATTTTCAGAAAAAAAATATGCTCATACATACTCATTTGATAATCAGCAAATGTGCAGTATGTTTTAACATTTCACTTGATGTTCGCTACACTATCATCCTGATCTTCAATCAATAAGGTTATTTATCTCGTGGTTAGCACAACTTATACATACATCTTTCTTGTTTCTTTCGAAAAATATATCAAGTCGGCCAAGTACGATTCCTGCAAAACCCACTTGCGATATTACAACTTTCTTCCCCTTAGTATTGGTTTGTACTTCTGGTTTATTTAGAAATGTGTGTGTGTGCCCACCAAGTATGATGTCAATATCTTCTGAGTTACCTGCAAGCTTTACATCGTCAATTTTGCTGGTTTTGTATTTGTAACCGAGATGTGATAGGCAGATTACGAGGTCGCATTTATAGTCATGCTTGAGTTTGCCTGCTACTTCACGTGCTTTGATTACCGGATCGAGGTACCGTGTTTTGCCAAAATTATCTCTTGGTACCAGGCCTTCAAGTTCAACACCCAAACCGAATACACCAATTTTCAAACCTCCTTTCCTGAATATCTTATACTCGGATGTTTTGCCGGCAACAATTGTATCATTAAAATCATAATTTGAACACAAGAAAGGAAAGGTAGCAAGTGGCAGTTGTTTTACAAAACCTTCAAGTCCTGCATCAAAATCATGATTACCCATAGTAGCTGCATCGTACTGCATTGCCGACATAGCCTTAAACTCAAGTTCGCCACCGAACATGTTGAAATAAGGCGTTCCCTGAAAAATGTCTCCACTGTCAAGCAACAAGACATTCGGCTCTTCTGAACGTATTTTTTTAATAAGTGCGGCACGTCTGGCAACTCCGCCGAGACCCTGATGAGAACCACCGTCCATCGGAAAAGGTTCTATCCTGCTGTGTGTATCATTGGTATGCAGAATGGTGAGTTTGAATGTTTGTGGTTGGGCAAACACCTCAGGAGTAATGAACCCGCTGCCGGCCAGTAGAGAGCCAATGCTGATTTTTTTTATAAACTGCCTTCTTTTCATTGTATTAATTTGAAGTAGTTATACGGCCATCATTTGACGACTCTACTTTACCTCCGTCTTGTGACACTCTCTTGAATCCATCCAGAATGGCATCTCTTAAAAGGTATTGATAAGTAGTCTGTGGGATTGCTGTGAGGAAAGAACAATCATCCCCGCCATTGGCAACATAATCAGGCACACATATTCGGTAAATCTTGTCAGGGTCGAGTCCATTGCCATGTATGGTAATATTGGCTGCCTGTTGGTTTTTTATCTCAAAACGTATCGATTTGCTTACCGGCCATCCGCCTGATTTTGCTATGTGGTTACAGAATGTTTGCAACTGAGCACCTGAAATGCGCAAAATGACAGCCATATTATCGAATGGCATGAGCTCGTATATCTTTCCTAAGCTTATTTCGCCTTCAGGCAATGCCCCAAGTCTTACACCACCATAATTGATAAAGGTAGCATCAATTTTGTCATTGGTCTTTAGCATAACAGAAGCTTGTACCATGTCCGCCAGCATATTGGTGAGTGGTGACTCCGGTTTTGCTTTGATGAGTTGTGTCTGTGTCATACCGACAATTGTTTTCATCTTGCTTTCTTCCAATTGTTTGTAGGGTTGTATCAACATAAGCATTGCAACGTCATCGGTGATTGTTTCGTTGTATATCCTGGTATTGGCATGATAAACTCCTGAGGTATGCCACACTTTGGGTGTACATGCCGTCAGCAACAAAAAGCCTATGAATATCAGATTTTTCATTTTGCAATCATTATTTTAAGCAAGCAAAAGGGCGGCCTCCTGCTTGATGGCTGCAAGAGCTTTTTCGAGTGAATCGAATTTTAGCTCTTCAGAAAATTTGTAGTAAGATTCGACAAATACCTCTGAAGGGCTGTCATTCCCTATACGGGATGAAATAAGGTTAATGGTATCTACAACTTGGTCACTTGCTATCTTTATAATCTTCCACAATTGCTCAGATATATACATTTGCTGAGTAATGTTGTGCTCGAACTCCTTTTGGATGCTTATCAGCATAGCATAGCGCAATGCCTGGGTGTTCATGCCGGGCTGGTTAAGTCGGAGTATCAGAGAAGGAATGGATATTCGTTCACAAAACAAGGAAAGTCTTTCATAAGCTTGCAATTTGAGAGGTAAAGTTACAGCATTGGCATTCTGTTTTAATTCCATTAATTTCATCTGTTCCTGGTGTCTGAGATATTGTCTGAGAACAAAATAAGCTGTCAGAAAAACAATTAGGCCGGGAAGAGTATATTTCAATAATTCAAGAAAAAAATTCATACTACATTAATTATTTTACAAAGTTAAACGCTTATCTGCCACATATATATAATAGAGCAAAAATAATTGGAAACTACCACTTGTGAATTTTTCTTAAAGATACGCATCTGTCACCTACACCTTAGCTCGTTGCTTGTACACTTCGTATAGCATAATGCCCGCAGCAACCGACACATTCAGTGACTCCATTTCGGCCGACTGTGGTATAATAAACCGCTGATCTGAGGCGCGCAACAGATGTTCTCTAATGCCGTGGTCTTCCGAGCCGACGATAACGGCTAGCGGTACAGTAAGATCAAGTGAGTCAAGTGGTGTTTTGGCCTCCAGACTCGAAGCTATCACCGTCATTCCTGAATCCTGAAGGTATTTGACTGTATTGACAAGGCTTGCAGAGCGGCATACGTTTACCTTGAGCAAAGCTCCGGCCGAGGCCTTGATAGAATCTGCCTGTATGGGTGCACTACCGATTGTTGGCACTACCAGCGCATCTGCTCCAAAACTAAGTGCCGACCTGGCGATGGCTCCCAGATTTCTTACATCCGTGACCTCATCGAGTATTACGATAAGTGGCATCTTACCGTTTTCGAAACAGTGTGCTACAATATCTTCTACATTGTAATAAGGTATGGATGTCTTGATAGCTACAACTCCCTGATGGTTATCAGACACGAATCGTGACATCCGTTCCTTCGGAATCACCTGAAGTGGCACTTCTTTTTTCCTGCAAAGATGGCGTAGTACCTTCTCAAACTCTCCTGTTATGCCCTGTAGTAGATAAACCCTTTCGATATCTGTACTTTCATTCAGCGCTTCGAGCACCGGATTCCTGCCCTTTATTAGCAGATTTTTATTAACATTTGACATTTATATGCGTATAATTCTGTTGAAGGTAAACTATTTTACACTATTTTTGATTTCCTTTTTAGGAAAATTTTTATTCACATAAAAAAAACGCTTAAGCTAAATGAAAAAATTGCTACAGATTATTGGTGTCTTGTCCGGACTCCTCTTCATTTTTCCTGTATTTTCTCAGACCCAGCTACCACTTGACATTGCACTCAGAAGCATCGAGTCTGAGTACAAAAATCTGGGACTCACCTCAGATGATGTGCGTGACATTGCAGTAAGTGATCAAATACGTACAGCGCATAATGGCATGACTAATATTTATTTCATCCAGCGTCATGCAGGAATCGAAGTATATAATGCTATACTCAATTACACAATATCAAAGGACGGTAAAATAATTTATACCGGCAACAGGTTTATTCCTGCTATTTCTTCAAAAATCAATACAAACAAACCAACACTCACGCCCCAGAAAGCTATACTTGCGGCAGCAAAGATTCTTGGTGCAGGCAATATCGACAAGCCTCGACTATTGACACAGTCCTCTGACCATTCTTTTGTTTTTGACAAAGGTGAGTTATCAAGGTCTGACATACCGGTCAAATTAAGATATCAGCTGATGAAAGATGGTTCGGTAAAGTTGGCCTGGGATCTTGCCATAGACTATAAAGGGGCCAATGACTACTGGTCAATGCGCATAGATGCCCTTACGGGAGATTTACTTGACAAAAACAGTTTTACAGTTCATTGCAATCATGTCAAGGGTAAATATGATGCCGCAGACAATGGATGCCACCCACACGATATTACTTTCCCTAAGAACCTAACAGTATCTGAAGCAGTAGCTAAGGCACATGCTGCACTGGCAGATAATCAGTACAGAGTTATTCCATTCCCTTTTGAAAACCCAAACCAGTCGAATGCGAAATTAATTGACAATCCGGCTGACCCTGTGGCCTCTCCTTACGGTTGGCATGACCTCAATGGCGTACCCGGCAACGAAACCACTATTACCAGAGGCAATAACGTGCATGCCTTTCAGGATAGAAATGCAGATTATACGAGTGCCGGTGATGAACCAAACGGTGGCAGCAATCTGATTTTCGATTTTCCATACTCTTCTGCCTGGGAACCGGATACATTTACCAACTCGGCTGTAGTTCAGTTGTTTTATGCCATGAACTTTATGCACGATTTTACATACAATTTTGGCTTTGATGAATTTGCCAATTTCCAGCAAAAAAATTATACCGGCAATGGTCTGGGCAACGATCATGTTATAGCCTTAAGCCAGTTTGACGGCAACACACTTGCCAATGTAAATAATGCTGATTTCTCTACTCCGGCAGATGGAGGAAATGGTAGAGTAAGAATGTTTTTGTGGGACAATAGCTTATCGGAAGCCAAAAATATCAAAGTAACAGCTCCATTTAATATAGCAGGAGCGTATGAAAGCAAAAAAGGTGAATTAGGTGCCAATATTACTTATGCAAATCCGGTATCCGGTGCCGCCATTGTAGTGAACGATGGTGCTCTTGAAAATCCTACATTTGGTTGTGAGCCATTGTCCCAAGGTAATGGTGCAGAAGTAAATGGTAAAATAGCAATCATTGACCGAGGATTGTGTGAGTTTGGCACAAAAGCACTCAATGCACAAAATGCCGGAGCAATAGGATGTATCATCTGCAATTTTGAAGAAGCAACAATAAGTATGGGGAAAGGTGTTGATGGTGGTAAAGTGACTATACCCGTACTCAGCGTTAAGAAATCTGTATGCGATAAGCTGAAGCAATACCAAGGTGCCGGTGGGCTCATGATTACCATTCAAGGTCCACCTGATTCACTATCAGGGCCTGCACTGCTTGATGGTTCGCTCGATAATGGCATCATGGCTCATGAGCTGGGCCATGGTGTATCAATAAGACTAACAGGCGGTCCCGCCAACAGCGGTTGTTTGAACAATGGCGAACAAATGGGCGAAGGTTGGAGCGATTTTTTGGCTCTTGTCACTACCGTCAAACCTGGCGATACCAAAGATAAACCAAGAGGTGTTGGCACTTATGTCACCAAAGAGAATGACAATGGTAAAGGATTCCGTACTTATCAGTACTCTACTGATTTCAGTATCAACCCACATACCTATGGAGATATCGCAGGTAATACCGAAGTGCATTATGTAGGTGAAGTATGGAACAGCATGCTGTGGGACCTATATTGGGCATTTGTAGATAAATATGGTCTCGACCCTACCTACAAGGATGTTAACTCAGGTTCGTACAAAGCGGTACGTCTGGTGATGGATGCCCTGAAGATACAGCCTTGTAGTCCTGGCTTTGCAGATGGCCGAGATGCTATTCTTGCAGCTGATATCATAAACTACAATGGCGAAAACGGATGCCTCATCTGGGACGTGTTTGCAAAAAGAGGTCTTGGACATTTGGCAAATCAGGGAAATTCTAACTCCGCAGGTGACGGTAAAGAAAATTTCGACATAAAACCACTTTGCCTGAACACCATCACTATCAAAAAGGAAGCAACTCCGCTGATAAAGGCAGGTGAGGAAATAGAATACACCATAACAGTAAGCAACTATAAATCAGTACCCGCCACCGGAACGGTTGTCACTGACCAAATACCTGAAGGTGCTACAGTAAGTAATGCCAACGGTGGTACAGTCACCGGTGATGTCATTTCTTTTGATCTCGGTACACTCGCATCCAATGAGACCAAAATCATCACATACTCAGTGAGTTCGTCTTTCAAAATTTGGTCACAAAGACAGATTTTTGACAACTGTGAAAACATTGATAATTGGGATATCGAAACAGGACAGGGATTCAATGGGTGGGAACCAACCACTGTTGAAAGCCATTCACCATCCGCAAGCTTCGGTATTTCTGACGTAGGCCAGGTCAACAAGCACAGCCTGAAGTTCTTGAAATCATATAACGTGAGCGGCGACCGGCCTGTTATGCGATTTTATCATAATTTCAACACAGAAGCAGGCAACGACGGTGGATATGTCGAAGTTTCCACCAATAATGGCAGCACATGGACAAGCCTGAAAGACAAATTTATCAGAAACGGATATGTGAGCAAAATGGCGTATGCCACCTTCACACTGCCTAACATAGAAGGTTTCTCAGGAAACTCAAATGGCTGGATCGCCAGTTATATCGACTTATCTGAATATAAAGGCCAGGATATCATCGTGAGATGGAAATACGGCTCTAATGATGCAATAGGCGGTATTGGATGGTTTATTGACGACTTCGAATATATGGACTTGAAAACATACAACAGCGAAGCTTGTGCCACTACATCTGAAGGAGACAATGTCTGTGCAATGGCTCCACAAGAAGGAACAATCGTTGAATCTCAATTAGTATCTGCCAACGATCTCAAACAAGGCGAATTGGGCATCTTCCCTAACCCAGCCCAAAATTATCTTAACATCTCACTTAAAGCTGGCACCACAGGCAATTATAATGTAAACATACTGACGCTCGACGGAAAAATCGTAAAATCGGCAAGTATAGGCCTGATAGAAGGAACGAATAACCAAACAGTCAGTGTTCAGGGCGTACCTGCAGGATGTTATCTTATCAAAATACAGAATGAGAAGGAATATTTTGTAAACAAAATCATTGTAAAACAATAACATACCAGCTCATTTGAACACAAAATCCCCGGGTAGTGCTATCCGGGGATTTTTGTTTTATTTGGTAATGTTTCACCAAAATACTATATTCGTATGATATTTTTATTGAAACCAGACTAGCATAGCTTATGCCATCCAATTTACGTTCTGTACTTTCAGCAATAACTTGCTTACTGTTCATGTCAGTAGGCACAATCACTTCATTTGCACAGACATTTACAGGTAGCCCGGGGCTTGTGCCACCCGATGGTACGCCTGCATTATTACCGGTTGATGTACAGGGCTTGCCCAATGTAATGAACAAAGACTTTGGTTTACTAAGGCTTTGCATCAACGCCACACACACCTGGATGGAAGACCTCAACATTGTTTTGGTAGCACCTGATGGTCAGAAGATACAGGTAGTCACCTCAGTAGGCTATGATCAGGATGGCTTTGCAAATACATGTTTTGATCCAAAATCAAGCACGTCGATAGGCATGGGCTCCTATCCATTTACGGGAAGCTTCTTACCGATGGGGACAATGCAGAATTTCAACAATGGTAAAAATCCGAATGGTACATGGTATTTGAAAGTGTCGGACAACTACCCCGGAGCCGATGATGGAGAAATAACATCGTGGAGTATCGAATTTGGCCCTGATGCTGTCGGACCAATCATCTTCTCAGGCAGCAAACTACCACTTGTGTGTTTTGAGACCGAAGGCAAAACCATTGTTTCTGACCCTCATGTATTGGTAAAAATGAAAATAATAAGTGACTCAACCGGTGCACTTAATTATCCGAATGGTTTACCCAATGTGTACAATGGCTTTACCAACATCCGAATTAGAGGGCAGTCGAGCCAGTCATTTCCTAAAAAAAGCTACGGTATAGAAACAGCAGATGAAGTAGGTAACGATACTTCTTTCACTATATTGGGCATGCCTTCTGAAAGCGATTGGGTGTTGAACGCATCATTTTCTGACAAAACATTGCTCAGGAATGTCTTGGCACATGATTTATTTAATAAAATGGGGCATTATTCAAGCAGAAAAAGATTTGTTGAAGTATTTATAGATGAAGAATATCAAGGAACGTATATTTTACTTGAAAAAATAAAGCGCGACAAAAACCGTGTGAATGTCAAAAAATTAAAATCAACTGATGTAAGTGGCAAAAATGTCACCGGCGGATATATCCTCAAAGTGGATAAAGGAGATGATGGTGGATGGACAAGCACCAGAGAAAGTGTAAAACCGAACACACATTGTTATTACCAATATGTTTATCCGAAATTAAGTGACATCCAACCCGAACAGCAGACTTACATACAGGCATTCATAGACAGCCTTGAGGAAGCATTATATAGCCCTGATTTCAGAAATTCGGCCGGCAAACATTACACTGATTACCTCGATCTGTCATCGTTCATAGATAATTTTATCATGAATGAGCTAAGCAGAAACATTGATGGTTACAGGCTCAGCACTTATTTCCATAAAGAACACATACAAGACGGCAACAAACTGAAGGCCGGACCGATGTGGGATTTTGACCTCAGTTTCCGCAATTCAGATTTTTGCAATGGTGCCCTTATCGAGGGGTGGTCATTCGCCGAAGAGTGTGATTTTGATTATTTCCCACCACCAATGTTCATGTTTAAGATGATGAACGATTCTATATTCTGGAAGGAACTAAGGTGCCGGTGGAATGACCTCAGAGATGGTTTGTTAACGAGCGACAGCTTAAATTATACCATTGACACATGGGTAACAGAACTCAACGGTGCTGTTGACCGGAATTTTGAAAGATGGCCGATATTAGGCAATTATGTATGGCCTAATCCCTGGCCAATAGCACAAAATTATCCCGAAGAAATTGAACAACTGAAAACCTGGATAGCCGGCAGATTGTTATGGATGGATGAAAATCTACCATACAAGGACGAGTACTGCAGTACTACGAGTACTATATCAATTTCGCAAGCCTCGGTGCAGTTGTCTCCTTCACCGGCTACCAACAACCTGACAATAAGATTCGGCGATATCCGCTTCGCCAACCGGCCTGAAATGAAAATCATCAATACCTACGGACAAGTGGTTAAGAACATTTATTTTGACAAAGAAAAACAAATGACTATTGACATATCAGGTTTAGTGGCAGGATTTTATAGTATCATATTAAATGACGAGGCAAAGACTGTAAAATCTTTTCTGAAAATCAATTAAATATTTTCAAACAAAACACCTGAACTTATGTACAAATATTCATACACTTCAGCAAAAATGAACGTTATAAACAGATGAGGTTATTTTGTCTGACATGCTTGTTGTATTTGATTGTTGGAAACGTATCGCTTGATGCACAAACTTCTCGTGTGGAGTTTGGTAAAAACCGTGTTCAGTTTCACAAAAAATTCAAAGAGTGGACCTATTATGAAGGCGACAGAACCATTGTGTACTGGTACGGCGATGGCCGAAATGTAGGACTTGCCGCAGCACACATAGCCGAAACAGAAATGGACGGCATCCGGGATCTGCTCGAACACAGCATCAGTGATAAAATCGAAATCATAGTTTATACCGATCTCACCGACCTCAAGCAATCAAATATCGGACTCGAAGATGCATTCGAATATTCGGGTGGATCTACAAAAATACTCGACAACAAAATATTCCTCTACTTTGATGGTAATCACCGACACCTTCACCGGCTTATACGGCAAGGCATTGCAGGTGTATATATCGAATCAATCCTCTACGGCAGTAGCTTGCAGGAAATAGTGCAAAATGCCGTTTCGTTCAATCTGCCTGACTGGTTCAAGAGCGGGCTTATAGCTTATGTCGGCGAAGAATGGTCAGTAAATCTTGACAACGAACTTCGCGACCTACTCACCAAAAGCCACATAAAGACATTCGAACAGCTCATTCGTACCAATCCGCAACTTGCTGGTCATGCTTTTTGGTATTATGTGTCAAAAGAATATGGTCAAACTTCAGTTGCCAACCTGCTTTACCTGGTACGCATCAATCGTTCGGTAGATGCGGGCTTTATATACGTACTTGGGCATGACCGGAAAATAACCGGAGAAAATATGCTCAATTTCTTCCACGAAAGGTACAGAAAGGATTTTCGGAATGCAAAGCCCGATTCGCTGTTACTTGTAAAATTGCCAACAAGAAAGGATGAAACCTTGACCATAATGGCAAAAAAACCATTCACCGGAACACTGGCTTTTGTAACCAATCAGAACGGAAAAGAAAGAATATATCTACAACAAGCAGATACAGGAAAAAGGAAATTGATACTCAAAAAGGGATTTCGAAATCTGTTTCAGCTGGCAGATAAAGAATATCCGCATATAGTGTGGTCAGCTGATGGCAATGAGCTGATTTGCATAAGAGAACACAGAGACAAGCAACTCATTGGCCAATACAATACAAAAACCGGTAAATGGACCTGGGATAAAATTGCCCCTTACTACGAAAGGATACATTCTGCTGATCTATTAGACAAGGGCAGACTTGTGTTTTCAGCTACAGTAGGAGGAGTATCGGATATATTCGTTTATTATTTATCCACCAAGCAAACAGTCAGGCTAACCAATGATTATTATGACGACCTTGATGCACGCTTCGCTCAATTTATGGGCAGGAAAGGTGTAATATTTCTATCAAACCGACCTACTGCTACAAATTTAAGCAATCGACCCGATTCCATTATGCCATTGCAGAAGCCCGATCTCTATTTTATTGAAATTGACAATCCGAATCCGCTTATTATCAAACTTACCGACAACCCACAGTACAATAAGGCAAATCCGCAATGGATAGATTCAACACATTTTACTTATTTGACAGAAGAAAACGGTAATTGGAACAGAAAAACCGGTTATCTGGAAGAAATAGTAAGCGATACCGTACAATCGATATATTTCAAAGACGGAACAAAGATAACAGTATCAATCGACAGCCTGATTCCGCAATTGAACCGGCAAGCAATAGATACCATAACATTTGAGCCATTTAAAGAAATAAAAGCCTCCTCAGCATGGGCATCAGACTATACTCAAAGTGTAGTGCCCATAAGGTACAGCGGTAAATCTGAAATGGTGTTTTTTCGGGAGAATCAGAAAATAAAAGCCGCCTTCGACAAAAGCCCAAAAAAAGGAATCTTGCTTCCTGCCAACACTTCTTACCACGAAGACTGGATCAAACAATGGTATATAAGCCAGCATCTGACCAAGGCTCCCGGAGTGCCTATACCTTCTGCCAAACCTGACACCGTCTCAGCCGTCAGAGTTGTACCTGTAAAGACTAAAGCTGACACCAGTTCCCAAAAAAAGATATCGTACTTCCAGTCGGAGTTTGAAGATGATGAAACTGTTATAAAATTCGAAAAGCCCACTGAACCATTCATTGAAGAAAAGTCTGAAATAAGTGTAGAGAGCAATAAAAAGTTCGTGGTCAAAAATGCAAGGATAGTACCGTACAGGCTCGCCTTCAAAACAGACTATATCACCACCCGACTTGACAATTCGCCATTGTTTGGAGGACTTGACAATTATATCGGGCGTAAGTTGAACGCCAGCGGTACCGCCGATAATTTTTCATACATACCTTTAGGCATATTGCTTACAACCAACTTTAAGGATGTGCTTGAAGACTATGTGTTTGATGTAGGTGCCAGGTTCCCTACAAGTTTTAGAGGAAGCGAATATTTTATGACATTCCACGACAGAAAATTCCGCTGGGACAAAGCATATTCCTATTATTATTCCGGGCAGCAAAGCATCATTGACCCAACACTCATTGACAACAATTATTTTAAAAATCTACCTAAAGCACTACAGTTTCAGCTACCGGGCAATTTTGCCGGATTTCCACAATTCCGGACTAAGGTGATTACCAATCTGGTTCAGGCCGAATTCAGGTATCCGTTTGATTTATTCAGAAGTATCAGGTTTAGAACCACATTCAGAAATGATAAAATGCATTGGAAAGCAACAGAAAAGAATTCGCTCAATACAAGAAATTATACCGAACAACGTATTTCCCAAAGAATAGAATACGTATTCGACAACACATTGTCCACGGGCATCAATCTCTTGAACGGTACAAGGTACAAAGCATATACCGAAGCTATTAAAGGCTTACAGATACAGTTTGAAGACCCTTTGGCATTCAATCTTAAGAATGGCTTTATGGGAATAATTGGACTTGACTTCAGACATTATGAGCCTATCCTGAAAAAAAGCGTCATTGCCGTAAGATTTGCCGGAGAAATTTCCTTTGGTACGGAAAAGATGCTGAACATACTCGGAGGCGTTGACAACTGGCTCGTACCTAGTTTTAACCCAAATATTCCTTTGCCCACAGGTGATAACATTGCCTATCAGGCAATAGTGCCCGGCCTTAGAGGATTCACGTACAACATCCGCAATGGTAGTAGCTACGGGTTAATGAGTGCCGAACTCAGGATTCCTGTATTCAGGTATTTTTCAGAAAAAATCCGGTCGTCCATCATAAGAAATTTTCAGGTTGTTGGATTCTTTGATGCAGGAATGGCTTGGGACGGTTTTTCGCCATTCAGCAAAGACAGTCCGATCAACACTATTTACCTCGAAAATCCACCGACAGTTAAAGTAAAGGTAAATTATTACAGAGACCCACTTGTGGCGGGAGTCGGTTTCGGTGTGCGCACTTCCCTTCTTGGGTATTTTATAAGGGCTGATTATGGATATGGTATTGAATCTAGGATCATAGGCAAACCAGTATTGTATCTTGCATTTGGTACAGATTTCTGACCAATGTTTATTATATAATTTCATTTGATCCAACATGCTGTTGCTATTATTGAGCAGAAAAATTTAACTTTGCGATTCAAAAAAAGACATAATCTAAGATGGCAAAACCACAACCACCAAAAGGAACCTTGATAGCAGTAGGCGGAAATGAAGACAAAGGCATAGAACAATCGGAGCAATATTCACTTGATTTTATTGAAGATGGCATTCTAAGCCGTATTGTAAAAGAAGCCGGTGGAAAAGATGCCAACATTTCTGTCGTAACAACGGCATCGAGCATTCCGCAACAGGTAGCCAAGAATTATCTTACAGCATTTGGCAAACTTGGTTGTAAAAACGTAAATATTCTGGACATCCGCAATAAGTTTGATGTAAAAAAAGCAGACAATATTAACTTAATAAAAAAGAGTGATGTTGTCATGTTATCTGGTGGTGACCAACGCAGGCTGGTGCACATTATTGGCGGGTCTGAAATACATAAAATACTTAAACAACGCTATCAGGAAGATGATTTTATTATAGCAGGTACGAGTGCGGGCGCTATGGCAATGTCTAAAGAAATGATAAGTGGCGGGTCGAGTACTACGGCTATGCTTAAAGGCAATGTAAGCATGATGCAAGGCTTTGGCTTCCTTGAAGAGGTAATAGTTGATTCTCATTTTATTAACAGAGGCCGGTTTGGCAGGCTTACGGAGGCTGTTGCCAAATTTCCAAAATTGCTGGGCATAGGCCTGGGCGAAGATACTGGTGTCATTATCAAAGAAGGCAACATCTGTACCACCATTGGCTCGGGAATGGTTCTTGTCTTTGACGGTGAGCATCTCAGCCACAACAAAGTACCTGACTTAGATGAGGGGACACCGATATCTATTGGAAATATGATCGTACACGTAATGGCTAACACCGACACCTTCTATCTAGGCACAAGACACCTGAAGATACTTACTGCCGACCAGGCTTATGAACAGGAAGCAGACTGGCAGTAAAGCCCATTATGTACAGAAAAAACTTAGCTACCTAAACCAGTCGGCGTACATGGTATAGTTGTTAGCAATGCGCTCTACATAGTGTCCAAACTGTTCGACTGTCAATTCCTTTACGGGTTTGGCAGGTACACCTGCATATATCATTCCTGATTTAAGATGAGCTTTTTCGAGTACGACTGCTCCTGCTGCTATGAGTACATTATCTTCAATGACTGCATCATCCATAACGATAGCGCCCATACCTATCAATACATTATTGCCCACTTGGCAGCCATGAACGATGGCATTATGACCTACTGAGACATTGTCACCCAATGTAGTGATGGTCTTCTGGTATGTGCAATGTATAACTGCACCATCCTGAATATTAACCTTATTACCAAATTTGATGCTATTGACATCACCCCGCACAACAGCATTGAACCACACCGAGCAGTCGTCGCCCATGATGACATCGCCGACGATAGTAGCATTCGGAGCTATGAAACAATTTTTGCCGAATTCAGGATAGATACCTTTGACAGGGAGGATAAATGCCATTTGTTACTTTTGGTTCTTGCTGGCTGAAATTCCCTTTTCTTCGATGTATTGGTCAAGCACCCTGGAGATGATATCACGCAGATATAGTTTTTCTTTCTTAGCCATATTCTTAAGTGCATCGAGCTTATCCTTTTTAAAGAGGAATGTTACCCTTTTTAGGGTTTCTTCGTCGAATGCTCTAAGGTCTTCTTCAGTTGACACAGTGGTCGGCATGGCTGTATTTGAAAACAAAGCATCAAGCCCACTGAAGAATGATTTCTTGTTGCCTTTTCTATCTTGCTTTACTGGTTCTTCTTTATTTTGGTTTGTTTCGAGCCGTTCTTCTACTGGTTCCTTCCACAAATCATCTATAGCAGATTCAAAAAAAGCATCCAGATCATTGAAGAATTTTTTACCGGCTTTCTTTGGTAAAGCGACTGTAGTGGTTACTGCCAAATCTTCACTTGTCTCTGTCCATTCAAGATCATTACCTATTGCCAAAGGCTCTTTATTTCTAATTGTTTTTTTCACGGCTAAACTTTCAAAGGATTATTTTGATTCAACACCTGCCAGTACTTCAGCACCGGTACGTTGGATGATTTCTTTACTAAGGTTAAGGTAATCTTCTGCTCCTATACTTCTTGGGCTGTATGCAAATATATCTTTGCGCTGAGCAGGCGCTTCGGCAAGTGCAACATTATCTCTAATCATAGTTTTAAACACTTTTTCACCAAAGTGTTTAATGATGGTATCCACTACATCACGGTTCAGTACTTTTCTTGAATCGTACATAGTAGCTATTACACCACCCAACTCAAGCTCTTTGTTGAGTCTAAACTTCACTTTATCAATGATTTGTTTAATTTTTGCAAGCCCCTGCATAGCAAGGAATTCGGTCTGAAGCGGAATCAGAACATACTGGCTGCTCGTGAGGGCATTCAATGTAAGCAAACCAAGTGACGGCGGACAATCAATGATGATGTAGTCGTATTCCTCGGCTACAGGCACAAAAAGCTCACGCAATATATATTCGCGCCCGGCTTCATTGATCAGCTCCATTTCGGCACCTGACAGGTCAAGTGATGAGGTGATGACATCTAAGTTTTCCTTAACATGATAAGGATCAAGCTCCGATTCACCTCTAATTGATTCATAAATAGAGTTTTTCTGGCGTGGAATGCCTAATGAAAGCGTAAGATTAGCCTGTGGATCAAGGTCAACGAGTAGTACTTTCTTGCCCTGTTCTACAAGTCCGGCTCCTATATTGATGGCTGAAGTCGTTTTACCTACGCCACCTTTGTGGTTTAATAATGAGATTACAATTGCCATAGTTAAAAATTTCTGGTTGTTCCTGTTTGTTTAAATATAAATCATGGTTTTACTCAACACAAAATTACAAAAAATGGAGCTGAATAAAAAATTTTAAATTCAATTTAAATAAATTTTAAAAGCTATAATCTTGATTTTCAAAATAATATGGGTTCAACATTTTTTTAAGATACGAAAATACTACAATAATCAATAAATTGTTTTATATTTGCAACATTATTCAAATAATTGTTTATAAATAAGATTATGATAACGCCTGACCGTATCCTGCTTAATGAGCGATTCATCAAAGTTTTTACGCTCCTTGAAGAGCGTGGTGTGATAAAGAAAAATGACCGCGATGGTAAGGGAATGAAGGATTTTGCTGAGCGCATTCTTGGCAATAAGGGATATGGCCACATCGTTAGGGCATTTCTGAATCCTGATGATAAACGCGTTATCGACTATCACCATGCCAGGCTCATCTGTCAGGAATACGGTATTAATGAAAAGTATTTGCTTGAAGGAAAGGGCGCACCTTTTGGCATAGAGCTTACCACCCCAGGGCTGCATTTGCCTGATGCCGGTACCAAGGCCAACATACTTTATACTACTGTTGAAGCATTCGCAGGTTCTACACTTGGGCAGGGCAGCTTCGAGCGTGAAGAATTCGATAGCTTTTCCATTCCGGGTGTGTCAGGTACAGGCCTTGTAGCATTCCCAATAAAAGGAAACAGCATGGAGCCAGTGATTCAGAATGGCGATATTGTTGTGTGTCGTGAAGTAAATTCGATAAACAATATTAAGGAAAATGAAATCTACGCCATAAAAGCCAATGGTTCTCTTTGGGTAAAATACATTAAAAAAATGACTGATTCATCCGGCAGGGTCACACATTTGAAGCTCATATCAGCCAATCATTTTGAACACGACCCATTTGAAGAAGAAGTGAATGAGTTTACCAGAATCTACAAAGTAATCAGAAAAATATCAGAAATCTGAACCAGCAAGTCAAGCCGACTATAATGGTTAAATCATTTTTTGGTTTTGTCGTTGCCTGAATTGAGTTTTGACCTTAGTTGTCCGGTGTTTTCAATGATGAGCCCTATTTTTGACAATCCGGTCAATGGGTTGCTACGCCCGAATTGTTCGAGGCTGAATTTATAAGTACCCGACTGAGCGAAAACGACATTTTCTTGGAGACCTATCAGCAGATTGCAGCTACCCGACGAACATTTGCCGAACCAGTTTCCAGTTTTGGAGGCTAGTTCCAGAGAGAGTTGTTGTTCGGTCTTTTTGCCATCGGGGAAAGTAGTATAAACCTTAACGTATGCATTTTCAGAAGCAAAAGTATCTGCATGCATCACATCAAGAATGAGATTATACACCTTTGAAGTATCATTGATTTCGAATTGAAAATCAATGCGTTTATTATAATCCCAACCTTTGGAATCTATGGTTTGATAATCTTTAAAAATATAATCTGGGCCGCATCCGGCAAGAAGCAAGACAAGACCAACCGACAAGATAACTTTAACTTTCAATACCAAGTAATTTAGAGATTTAACTGAAGATATCCTTCATACGTTCAAAGAAGCCTTTCTCTGATTTTTCACTTTTCGGCTGAAAGTTAGGCATATTTCTCATCTTTTCAAGCAAAGTGCGCTCTTCAGCTGTAATATCTTTAGGTGTATATATATTGACATAAATGAGTTGGTCGCCAGTAGAATATGCATTATGCACCGAAGGCAGGCCTTTACCTTTGAGGCGAAGTACTTTTCCGGCCTGTGTTCCCGGGTCTATTTTTACTCGAGCCTTACCGTTAATAGTAGGTACTTCAACACTCGTACCCAAGGTAGCATCGGCAAAATTAAGGTTCAGTTCATAGGCCAGATTCATACCGTCACGAGTCAAATATTCATGTTTTACCTCTTCGATGTGTATGAGCAGATCACCCGACGGGCCGCCTTTCGGACCGGCATTACCTTTATTGCGCAAAGACAGCTGCATGTTGTCTTCTACGCCTGCCGGTATGTCAATCTCTATTGTTTCTTCTTCCCACATTCGGCCATCTCCTTTGCAGGTATTACAATGTGCTGTTATGACCTGTCCACTTCCGCTACAAGTTGGACAGGTAGTAGTGGTCTGCATCTGCCCCAGAAATGTATTCTTTATTTGCCTGACATAGCCCGACCCCCGACAAGTAGAGCATGTGCTGGTACTCTGAGCGTCTTTTGCACCGGAGCCTTTGCAGCTTGTGCATTTTACCTGTTTTCTTACTTTAATCTTTTTAGAGACACCCTTAGCTATTTCCTCCAGGGTCATTTTTACTTTAATCCTCAGATTGCTTCCACGCTGCCCTTGTTTTTGTTGACCTCCTCTTGATGATCCGCCTCCAAAAAAGCTTTCAAACGGATTATCACTTCCGAATACGTCTCCAAAATTCTGGAAAATATCATCCATTGTCATTCCGCCATTGCCACCACGAAACCCGCCTGCCCCCATATTTGGGTCAACACCGGCATGACCATATCTGTCATACCTTGCCTTTTTGTCAGGGTCATTGAGCACATCGTAAGCTTCTGCTGCTTCTTTAAATTTTTCTTCAGACGCTTTATCTCCAGGATTTCGATCGGGGTGATACTGCATTGCCACCTTGCGGTATGCTTTTTTTATAGTATCGGCATCAGCATTTTTATCTACACCGAGTATTTCGTAATAGTCTCTTTTTGCCATAATATTTGTGTCTGTTGCAGGAGTATTTGCCAAGGGGCATACTATTTACCTACTACAACCTTTGCATATTTAATAATTTGTTCATTAAGTGTATAGCCTCTTTCGATGGTATCTATAATTTTGCCTGTATTGGCCCCTCCTAGGTCAAGCTCAGTAATGGCTTCGTGCATCTCTTCATTGAAGTTGGCTCCATCCGTTTCCATAGCTTGCAAGCCTTTACTTTTTAAAGTTTGAGTCAACTTATTATATACCAGTCGGATACCTTCTGAGAATGGCTCCGGACTGGCTTCTTCATCAGCTATCTTTCTTGCTCTTTCGAAATCGTCCAGCACCGGTAATAGTGCCAACATCACTTCTTTTGATGCCACTTGCTCAAGCTCTATCCGTTCTCTTGCAGTACGTTTTCTGAAATTGTCAAATTCGGCTACGAGCCTAAGGTATTTGTCCTTTAACTCGGCTATCTGTGCATTCAGACTTTCATTGGGGTCCGGATGTTCTACTTGTTCAACATCTTCAGCAATATTATGCTCTTCTTCTCTGACCTCCACCATTTCCTGATCATCTGCGTGCAGGTTTGTACCTTCATTATTCTTCTGTGTCATTGCTTGCTTTCTTGTTTTAAACAATTTATGTATCAATTTACTTGCCATCTGAATTATTGTGTCAATTTGTCAGTTATTGTTTGATTTTCTCGGTCAATATTTCTTTTACTGAGTCAGGTGTTTGTGCTGAACCTATCATACGTTGGTCAGGCCCTACCAATAGCAGTATAGGTATCTGCCTTATACCATAAAGTTTTGCCATTCGCGATTCGAAACCATTAAGCTCTGTTGTATGGTAGTCCCAAGTCAGGCGGTCAGCTATAATGGCACTATTCCATCTTGATTCATCCTTTTCAATGCCAATGCTCAATATTTCAAATCCATCAGCATTATTATATTGTTTTGTATGAAAATTTTCATAAAGTGTCCGAATTTCGGGGCTTTCTCTTCTACAAGGACCACACCAACTCCCCCAGAAATGAAGTAGTACATATTTACCTTTCCAGGCAGCCAGGTCAAGCTCTTTTCCATCCTTTAGTTGTACAATTGTTTTGGGTATTTGTTCACCTGCAGACACATTTGGTTTGAAATAATAATAGCGAGCAAGCTTAAAGGCCGCCCAAATACTTAACAAAATAAAGACTGTAATGATTGTTCTTTGCATGTATATCCGTAAATAATTGTAAATTTCGCAAAATTTTTGAAATATGGACGAATTACTGACTATCGACCCAAAGGATTTGCCTGTAAAAGATCTGCATCAACATATTGTTGGGTCAATTGCACCACGCCCTATAGCCTTTGCATCCACAATGGATGAAAACGGAATTCCGAACATTGCTCCTTATAGCTTTTTTAATGCGTTCAGTTCAAATCCGCCGATTCTGGTATTTTCTTCAAACCGCAAAGTAGCAGATAACAAAACAAAAGACACGCTACATAATGTGCTTGCCACAAAAGAAGTAGTCATCAATGTTGTCAATTATGCCATTGCAAGGCAAGTAGCCATCTCGAGCGTGGAGTATGCTCCGGATGTTAACGAATTCGAAAAAACCGGTTTGACACCTATACCTTCTGAGACTATAAAACCATACCGCGTCAAAGAATCGCCCGTACAAATGGAATGTTCAGTCAAAGAGGTGATACCTTTGGGTGAAAAAGGCGGAGCAGGCCATCTCATTATTTGCCAAGTGAACAGGATGCACATCTCTACATCTATACTGGATGAAAACAACAGAATAGATCCCCAAAAAGCTGACTTAGTAGGCAGACTTGGGCGAGCATGGTACGCACGGATTAAGGGCGATTGCATATTTTCGCATCACCAACCGGTAAATATCATTCCGGTAGGCTACGATAATCTGCCTGAAGCAATACGAACAAGTCCGGTTTTCACAGGTCATGACCTTGGTGTATTTGCGAGCAAGGCAGAATTTCCTGATAAGGAAAAAATAAAAGAAATAAAGACGAATGATTCTAAAGTGAAAGATATATTGGGACAACCCAATCCTTCAATGGAGCTGCAGCGTTATGCCAAACATCTGATAGACATCAACCGTGAAGATGATGCCTTTTGTGTGGCAATGATTTCACTTGACTGCCATTAAGAGTTAACCCAGATAACGGATGAAGAATTTAAGCGAAATTGGTTCATGCAAAAAATCCATAAAAAAAAGATCATAACATAGTGAACTATGGTTTTGAGCTTTTGAAATGGACATGAAGCTATAATTATTTGCAGGTTACATTGCTGTATCGTTAGTCACTGTACTATTCTTGTCCTTTCCGAATATTATTTTATATAAAGGAATGGTAATTCCTCGCTTAGTGAGGAAAAATAGAATCGAGGTATAAATTGTACTAAACAATATAATAGAAAAACACAATGCCTGTATAGCAGAACCATAAGGATGGCCTTCCTGCAACGGAAGTGTAGCTATTACTGCCGCACCCAAGCCTTTTGGTATCATAAAACTGATAACGCCCTTATCCAGTACCGGTGTATCTCGATGCATTACCAGTTTGACCGCTATGATGCGCACCAGAAACAAAATGCCTGTAAAACCAGCTCCCCAGGTAAGCCAGAAAAGATCGTCGATTTTAATACTCAGACCAATATATACAAAAAAGAAGGTGCGTAGCAGAAAAACCATTTCACTAAAAAAATCTTTTTCGTCCTTCTTCAATGCAATATCTTGATTGGGGATAATTCGTTCGAGCATTTTTGGTTCAAAATAATCAAGATTGCCCAATGCAATACCAAAGGACAATGCCGTCAATGGCCCACTAAAGTGCAAATATTCTGTAATGCCATATAATATGAACAAGAAAGCAGGTGTCATAAACTTGGTATTCTTCAGGTCTTTGTACCTGCCTAGTATAAATGTCCAAAGAAAAGCTCCACCTATACCAATAATAAGCGAAAGTATGATACTCGAAATAAAGCTTGACAACACGGTATTCACCTGTACATTGGCCGAGGTCATCAAACCTAGAATACTCAGCGGAATAGCGAGTGTAAAAACATCTGTTTCAGCTGACTCCATGATGAGTGTGGCAGCGGTCTTAGGCCTGACATTGATTTTCTTCACTAAGCCAACCACTACGGCAGAAGAGGTACCACCGAGCGCTGCACCAATAAATAGTGAAGGTAAAATAGGTATTTCAAGCATAAAATAACACAAGGGTGTGAGGGTCATCCATGTAAAAAGAAACCCAATGGTAGTGATGGTAGCCGCCGCCCTCAGCGAGTTCTTTACCTCCGCAAACTTAAGGTCTGTACCACTCTCGAACAGGATGAATAATAGAACCAGATTCGAAAAAATAGAACCAAACTGCCCAAATGTGGAGGTATCTACAAGATTAAGAATCGGGCCTATCAACAAACCTAGTATCATCAGGCCCAACACATCGGGTATGCTCCTCCTCTCAAAGACACCATTCATATAATGTCCCCAAAAAATGAAAAAGCCCATTACGATGATGATGACAGGTGTACTCATGTTCTTTTCCTTGATTTGTTAATATTCTAAACCCGAACTAATGCGGAATGATCTTCCAAGTATTGTTCAAAACAAAGAAAAGCTAAAATTTTTAGAAATTAAAATTGAAAAGAAAAAAAATAAATAATATTGAAAATATTGACATAAAATGAATCAACCGGTGCATTACAACATGCTACTCTTAAGTGCTGATGCCTCCCGGCAAAATGGATCATTGTACCAATGAATGGGTACTTTGCTATCCTGAAATCCAAAAACGCCCTGCAATCCTCCAGTATGGATGGCTATTATGGTTTTACCGGGCGTTATCCTTTCTTGGTTTAACATTTCCTCAAGCCCATACATCATCTTTGCAGTATAAACCGGATCCAGCGGTATGCCATACTTATCATAAAAGTTATTGATAAAATGAAAAAGCCTGTCATCTGCTTTTGCATAACCACCGAAGCAATATTCATCTGTCACATCCACATGACTTACATTCTTGTGAAGTAGGCTGTTTATTTCATCTTTTAACCACTTACCTTTGAGTGCCGAAAAAGATAACACCTTCACATTTTCGGGCAACACATCAGCAAGACCGGCTGTGGTGCCACCTGTACCAGATGCCAAGCAGATAAGCGTATTGTTCAGGTCGATCTGTAAGGCAAGCTCCTCAGCAAGTTCACCACAACCCTTGAGTGCAAGCTCATTGGTACCACCTTCCGGTAGAAAATAAATGTTCTCGAACTCAGGATGACCAGGCTGGTATGAAAATTCTCTAAACTCTGCCCTGGACATGTAACGAAGCTGCATTCCTGCACTTTGGGCGAAATTGAGCGTAACTCCGGGATTCAGAGGTTTCTCTCCACGTATTATCCCGATGGTTTTTATGTCAAAATATTTTCCGGCGGCAGCAGCCGCTGCAATATGGTTGGAGTAATATCCGCCTTTTGTCATCAAAGCCTCATAATTTCCTTCTTTGAATGCAAGCAGATTGTACTTTAATTTTCGATACTTATTGCCGGATATCACAGGATGTGTAAGATCATCTCTTTTCATGAACACTTCATGATGTGAACTGAATCCGTCGAGTCTGACGAGTGGGGTCGGCAAATGAAACTGTCCGAACATTTTTATAAAAAAAGCCACCGTTCAGCATACGATGGCTTTAAGAATATTTTAATTGTAAAATAAATTATCTGACAATGCTAAAAGTACCGGAAGCTTTGATATTACCTTTCTCATCCTTAAGCGATACAAAATACATCCCGACATTAAAATTATCAAGATTGATAAACCAATTATATGGTTCTTTGGTCAGAATATCGGTTTCTTCCCTCATTGTCTTGCCCAGCAAGTCTGTAATCATCAAATGTGCTTTGCCTTCAATGATGCCTGTGGTATTAAACTCGATAAAATTATTAGCCGGATTTGGGAAGATATTGAGTTTTCCAATAGATAGTGATGGGCTGAATATACCAACTTTTGTTTTATTGGTTTTGAAATCTATATCCTGTATGGTATCGCCTGTAGCTGTACAATTTAAGACCATAATGGGCTCCGTACTACCATTTGCTATATAATGGTAAGCAACAGAAGTATCAGGAGTACCACCGGCACCGCCGAAGAAATTCGAAACATCTGTCCAGCCGAGCACAGGTATCTTTACTTCCAATTTGATAGTCTGGATGCTTGTTCTTTTTTCGCGAAGTACATCATACGTTCCGAGTGGAATTTTAAGCTTGCCCCATGAATCTACTACATCAAGCCGTTTGACATTCTGGCCAAACCTAACAGAGTCCGGTGTAAATGGTATGCCCGAGAACAAGGAGTCAGGAAGTAATTCTGCACTGAAGGTGGCTCCGAAAGTGTATTCGGTATTGCTTATGTCAAAATACTTCATCGGGTTTCTTCTTTCTACAGCAGCCGGCTTACCTTTGACTACCAGCGGGAATCCAAATCCCAGAATATCTCCTTTGTATCCAAGAATCTCGAAAGCACTGTTAGTAACGTTATAATATACATCAGCAAAATTTGACTTTGAATACAATTCTGCTGTCGGAAAATCTGCAAAACCGTTTCCCTGACTTGCAGGAGCAAATGATTTAAGGTCGATACTCTCTTCCTTGAGGTTTGAAAAATCCCAATTGCCATTAGTTGCCTGTGCCGGAGCTAATAAATAACCGGACTCTGAATCATTGGCTAATTTGGTTGTATCACCTGCTTTTGGCCACGCTGCATTTGTAACGATTATCTGTGCATTTACATTCACCATACTACAGACAAACGCTATAAGAAAAGTAAATTTCTTCATCATCAATAAATTTTTTTCAAATATACATCTTTTCTTGAAACACTTAATACTATATATCGATTTTGTTCAGATGCTCTGCAGTTGTACCAAAGCTGCGTATTCGCCATTCTGTGCCATAAGTTGGTCGTGGGTACCTCGTTCTATGATGTTACCTTCACTCATGACGAGTATTTCGTCAGCCTGCATGATGGTAGAAAGTCGGTGTGCAATAATGAGACTGGTTCTATTCTTCATCAGGTAGTTCAATGCTTGTTGTACCAATTTTTCTGACTCGCTGTCAAGAGCAGATGTCGCTTCGTCAAGCAACAAAACCGGAGGATTCTTCAATACTGCGCGGGCGATGGTGATGCGTTGTCTCTGTCCGCCAGACAATTTCGATCCTCGGTCACCTACATTGGTATGGTATCCGTCTTCCATAGCCACGATAAAGTTATGTGCATTCGCTGTTCTGGCAGCATCTTCCACCTGTTGACGCGTTACATCTTTCTGGCCAAATACAATATTATTGTACACCGTATCATTAAACAGGATGGCATCTTGAGTTACAATGCCCAACAGTTCACGCAGATCATATATCTTTAGTTGTTTGATGTCAGTACCGTCTATAAGAATCGTGCCTTGTGTAGCATCATGAAAACGCGGTATAAGGTCAAGTAATGTGCTTTTACCGGATCCGGAAGCTCCTACCAATGCAACTGTTTTCCCTGCCGGAATGACAAGATTGATATCTTTCAGAACGGTGGTTTCCGAATTTTTATATTTGAAATGAACATTTCTAAATTCTATAGCTGAGTTGAATGTTTGAATCGGCAATGCGTCTGGTGCATCTTTGATTGCTTCATCAGCATGCATAATCATATCTATTCTATCCATCGCAGCATAACCCTTCTGGATATTGGTCCATGCACTTGAAAGGCTTTTGGCAGGATCTATGACCCTGAAGAAGGCAAACAAGAAAGCCAGGAATGCCGACGCCTGCATGTCACCTTTAAACACAAGAGAAGACCCATAGACAATAAGTAAAGCAACAATGGTGACGCCAAGCCATTCGCTGAGTGGAGAGGCCATGTCTCTTTTACGAAGTATTTTCACCATCGTCTTTTTGTACAAAAGATTTTCTGCTTCAAACTTACTCTGCTGGTACTGTTCTGCATTGAAGCCCTTGATAACACGGAGACCGCCTAAAGATTCTTCAATGATACTTGTTACAGAACCGAGTCTTTGCTGTGCCTCACTACTATGTTTGCGCAGTGTTTTTGAAATGACCCACACTACAAACCCAATAACGAGTATCATTCCGAAGGCAAACAATGTAAGCGTAGGGCTAGTATAAAGCATATAGGTCAATGCGCCAATGATCATGAGTGGCTCCCGGAATATTGCCTCCAACACACTCAGTATGCTCACTTCTATTTCCTGAACATCTGCCGTAACTCTCGACATCAGGTCACCTTTTCTTTCTTCGCTAAAATATGACATCGGCAATCGCATGATTTTTGAGAAGACGGATTCGCGTATATCACCAATAACACCATAACGTACCGGGCTTATGAAATACAAAGCCGCATAGCGAAAAAGATTGGAGAAAAAGAACAGCACTATGAGCATTCCGCAGGCAAAAAACACAGCCTTTTCTTCACCTACACTGGTTATCAGGTAGCTGAATTTCCATTCAACGAATTCAATAAGATTGCTGAGGTTAGACTTTAGTTCTACGGGTATGGTCTTACGCGGTGTTTGTCTGAACAGTATCTGTAAAAATGGGATGATAGCCGGTATGGTCGCTATTGTAAACAGTGACAGAAGAATATTCGAAAAAATATTCAAAGCTACCAGGTATTTGTATTTTTTTACATAACCCAACAGCCTGGACAACTTTGACATGTATCTTATTTAGTTATCTACCCGACAATATTTTAGTCCAGATCAGAGAAGTCAAAATCATTCAGAAACGCAGTATTAAAATCACCTGCTATGAATTTCGGATCTCGCATCAGTTTTTTATGAAATGGTATAGTCGTTTTGATACCTTCCACTATAAATTCGTCAAGTGCTCTTTCCATTTTCGTGATAGCTTCTTCCCTTGTACGAGCCTTGACAATCAATTTGGCTATCATCGAGTCATAGTTAGACGGTACTTTATAGCCCGTATAAACGTGGGTATCAACCCTTACACCATGACCTTTGGCTATGTGCAGTGTTTTGATAAGGCCTGGCGAAGGTCTGAAATTATTTTTTGGATCTTCGGCATTGATTCTGCATTCGATGGCGTGCATGATTGGGTAATAGTCTTTTCCGGAAATAGGAACACCGGCAGCTATTTTTATTTGTTCTTTAATCAAATCATAGTCGATAACTTCCTCCGTCACAGGGTGCTCCACCTGAATACGAGTGTTCATTTCCATGAAGTAGAAATTCCTGTATTTATCCACCAGGAATTCGACGGTGCCTACACCTTCATACTTGATTGATTTGCCGGCTTTAACGGCAGCTTCCCCCATTTTTTGGCGAAGTTCATCTGTCATAAAAGGTGAGGGAGCTTCCTCAACCAGTTTTTGATGGCGACGTTGTATAGAGCAGTCACGTTCAGAAAGGTGGCAAACATTACCATATTGGTCACCTGCTATCTGGAATTCAATGTGTCGTGGTTCTTCGATATATTTTTCCATATAGATACCATCATTGGCAAAGGCAGCTTTGGCTTCCTGTCTGGCCGAGTTCCAGGCATCTTCGAACTCTTCTTCTTTCCACACTATGCGCATACCACGGCCTCCGCCACCGGCTGTAGCTTTGAGTATCACCGGATATCCGATTTCTTTGGCGAGTTTTTTTCCTTTGGTAGTATCTTTTAGCAGTCCGTCCGATCCTGGAACAACTGGTACACCCGCTTTAATCATAGTTTCTTTGGCAGTTACCTTATCGCCCATTTTTCGGATCTGCGCTGCTGTAGGACCGATAAACTTAATGCCGTACTCTTGGCATACTTCTGCAAAATTTGCATTTTCACTTAAAAATCCATAACCCGGATGGAGTGCATCAGCATTAGTAATTTCTACTGCAGCCATAATCCTTGGAATATTCAGGTATGATTCTGTTGAACTTGGCGGACCGATACATACGGCTTCATCTGCGAATCTAACATGCAAGCTCTCTCTGTCGGCAGTAGAATATACAGCTACAGTTTTGATGCCCATTTCCTTACATGTCCTGATTATCCGAAGGGCGATCTCCCCTCTGTTGGCGATAAGGATTTTATTAAACATAGTTAATTATTGCTGGTTTGTTAATTGGGTGAAATTGGAAGCACAGGCTACCCTGCAGGATCAACCAGGAACAAAGGCTGGTCATATTCAACCGGAGTAGAATCATCAACCAAAACCTTCACAATCTTACCTGACACTTCGCTTTCTATTTCATTAAAGAGTTTCATAGCCTCAATTATGCAAATGCGTTGCCCTTTGCTCACATTGTCACCTACCTGAACAAAAGCTGGTTTATCCGGGCCTGAAGCTCTGTAGAAAGTACCGACCATCGGAGATTTGATTTCGATGTAATTTCCGCCTGTTGATGGTACTGTTGGCTGTACTGTCTTCTCAGTTACCGTCGATATTGCCGGCTCGGTAGAGACGGGTGGTGCCACCGCGACCTGAGTGGCCGGTTGAGAAGCAGGTGCAGGGGCTACTACTTGTACTGCTTTGCCGGATGAAAACTCCTTCGAGCGGATAATCAGTTTAAAATCCCCGTTTATGAGCTTTACTTCAGACAAATTGGTCTTTGCTACCAGATTGATCAGTTCCTGAATTTCTTTATAAGTCATGATTTTAATTATTTAGCTCTTTCCATGTAAGAATTGGTCCGTGTATCTATCTTTATCAGATCACCTTCGTTAACGAACAAAGGTACTCTAATTTCTGCTCCTGTTTCGAGTTTTGCAGGTTTCATTGCATTGGTTGCAGTGTCACCCTTGAGGCCAGGTTCTGTGTATGTAACCTGCAGTACAACATGTAGCGGGAGGTCAACGGTGAGAGCAGTTTCTTTTTCAGCATGAAACAAGATCTCTACTTCGATACCTTCTTTCATCAACTGAGCATTTTCTATCATGCCATCCGGAATGGTAAACTGCTCAAAAGATTCATTATCCATAAAATTATATCCTGCCTCATCTTTGAAAAGGTATTGGCTTTTCCTTCTTTCTACCCTTACCACCTCTATTTTGTGTCCTGAAGGAAAATTATTTTCAAGGACACGACCGTTGGTAAGGCTTTTCATTTTTGTCCGAACAAAGGCAGCACCTTTTCCTGGTTTAACATGTTGAAACTCTACAACAGTATAAATGTCGTTATTATACACAAAACAAAGTCCGTTTTTGATATCTCCTGTAGTTGCCATTCAATTATTTATTTGTTAAAAATTTAAATTTCGCCGCAAATGTACGAATTTTAATTTTTTGTAGCAAATGCTATATCTATCTGTTCTGTGCAGAACCATCATACGACCACTTTAACAACAATGCACCCCAGGTAAATCCGCCACCAAAAGCTGTCAACATAATATTATCTCCCTTTTTTAGTTGGTTTTCCCATTCCCACAGGCACAATGGAATAGTACCTGATGTGGTATTTCCATATTTTTCTATATTCACCATCACTTTTTGTGAAGGGATATTTAAAAAATCACCCACAGAGGAAATAATCCGTTTGTTAGCTTGGTGAGGTACCAGCCAGTTAATGTCATCTGTTGTCATATTATTTCTGGCAAGTACTTCTTCTATGGCCGAAACCATGCCTTTTACAGCAAATTTAAAGACTGCCTGACCCTCCTGATACACATAATGCTCTTTAGCCATGACCGTTTCAACGCTTGCAGGTTTGAGCGACCCGCCAGCCTTCATGTGAAGGTGAACACGTCCTGCTCCATCTGCCTTGAGCACAGCATCCACAATGCCTGTTTCGTCTGTTGTTGGCTCCAGTAGAACAGCACCACAACCATCACCGAATATGACACATGTAGCACGGTCTGTATAATCAATGATAGAAGACATCATGTCACCACCTACTACGATCACTTTCTTGTATGCACCACTCTCTACAAGTTTTGAAGCGGTATAAAGTGCATAAAGAAAACCACTACAAGCAGCTCTTATATCATAACCATAAGCATTTTTAGCACCTACTTTGTCCAGAATAATGTTGGCAGTATCCGGAAAAACCATATCTGGAGTAACAGTAGCGCATATCAGCAACTCAATATCGTCTGCAGCTGTATTGGTCTTTCTCAACAAGCCATTGACCGCCTCTGTACACATATCGGATAAGGCCTTGCCTGGCTCCTTCAGTATCCTGCGCTCCTTGATACCTGTACGAGTTGTTATCCACTCATCAGTCGTTTCTACCATTCTTTCCAGATCGGTATTTGAAAGCACGGTTTCCGGAACATAGCCCTGTATCCCGGTTATAGCAGCCCTGATTTTTTTATCTCCATTCATTTACAACAAACATATTATACTCTCAAAAAATAATTCGGGAATCGAAGATAAACAAACTTGTCAAATAAATAACAGAAAAGCCTGACAAGAAAATAATCTAAAATTTAACAAATTTCATGTAACAATTATTTATATATTTAAGTTACTATATTTAAGGTTTTAAGAAATATGTATTAAACAAATAAGTAAAATGAAAGGGATAATCATTCTAACGGTTTGTATATTGACAGCAACGGCAGCTCTGGCAACAGAACCGGTCAACGAAACACTCTCCATCGAAGCAGATTTCAATACAGCAACTGCCAAATCGAAACAACTATCGAAGGCACAGGTACTGATATTCTCAGCCAAATGGTGTGCACCTTGTATAAAAATGCAGGAGAACACGCTGACTGATGCTGCAGTTGTCCGTTTTCTGAACGACAATACCATCAACACAGTAGTTGACATCGACACACGCGAAGGGTTCAGGCTGATGTCGGAGTTTGAAGTTAAGGAATTGCCATCTGTTATCATTCTTGATGAAAATGGTACTGAAATTGGCCGAAAGAAGGAATTCTTATCTTCTACCGCAATGTTAAAATTTGTAGCATCTGCAACAACAAATGTTACAAGCAAAAAAGCAAATATAGACACTATTAACAAAGCTGAAAAAAGAAACCAAGAAACCAATACTACCAAATCCGGTACAACTCCATCGGTTCCGGTGGTCAATGCTCAAAATCAAAGTAAAGTGCCGAACGTTGCAGCGAATACTTATGGTGTACAGATTGGTGTATTTTCAAATATCGAGACAGCCTTGGCCGAAACTAACCGGATACAAAAACTGTTGGCAGACCGTGACATTCTAATACTCAACAAGCAAAACCAGATAAGATTGGTCATCGGTGTTTACATAAGTAAGGAATCTGCTCAAAAAATTAAGGCTGAACTTAAAGAAAACGGTTTAGATGGCTTCGTTAAAGACCTTTCTTCACTTTAAATATTGAAAAAAACATAAAGTTTGGTTAGCTTTGTGGCGAATTTTAATGCCATGGCTTCCAATACCGTTCTGCTTACTAATATCCGGTCTCTTTTCCAGACCCGAACTGACCTAAAAACTCCGGTTAAAGGCAAGGATCTTTCTGTACTTCCTTCGATTAATAATGCATTTCTGCTCATCAAAGACGGACAGATAGAAGATTTTGGTTCGATGTCTTCTCTGCCAAGCTTAAATGTACCTATCATTGACTGTACAGGACAGAGCGTGTTGCCCGCATGGTGTGATTCGCACACACATATAGTGTATGACGGTAGTCGTGAGGCCGAGTTCGTTGATAAAATACACGGACTTTCTTATGAAGACATTGCAAAACGAGGAGGTGGCATTCTCAATTCGGCTGCAAGGCTCAGAACCGCTACTGAAGATGAATTATTTGACCAGGCTTCTGCACGACTTAAAGAAGTCATCGGATACGGGACGGGGGCTCTCGAAATAAAAAGCGGATATGGTTTGTCAAAAGACAGTGAACTTAAAATGCTCAGGGTCATTCGCCGGCTGAAACAATCCACCGACTGTCTTATCAAATCCACTTTTTTGGCTGCACACGCAGTACCACTTGAGTACAAGGGCAGACAGGCGGAATATGTATCGCACATCATCAACGATATGTTGCCGGAAGTAGCAGGCGAAGGACTTGCCGACTATATGGATGTGTTCTGTGACAGAGGCTTTTTTACCACAGAAGATACCGACAGATTACTGGAAGCTGGCTGGAAGTATGGGTTGAAACCCAAAATACACGCCAATGAACTGGACTTTTCAGGTGGCATACAGACAGGTGTAAAACACTCAGCTATTTCAGTCGATCATCTTGAATGCGTTGGAGAAGACGAAATCAATGCATTACTCAACAGCACCACCATACCAACTCTTTTACCATCTACTGCCTTTTTTCTGAAACTCGAATATGCACCTGCACGTAAAATGATTGATGCCGGGCTGCCTGTAGCTTTAGCAACAGATTACAACCCGGGTTCGAGTCCTTCCGGAAGGATGAGTTTCGTTATTTCATTATCTTGTATTTATATGAAAATGTTACCTGAAGAAGCAATAAATGCAGCGACCATCAACGGTGCTTGTGCCATGGAAGTACAAGATACATACGGCATGATAGCTAAAGGATATGAAGGTAGTATCATCATTACAAAAAATATTCCTTCACTGGCATATTTACCCTATTCTTTTGGCAGCGATTTGGTTGACAAAGTCATCTTAAAAGGAAAATTACAATAAAATTATGTCTAAGTAATTTTATTGTAATTAATATTCCCGGAATGGAAATAAAAATCAGTAAAAGACGTTAAGCCAATTTTAGATTCTATCACAACAGACCTGGCAAAAAAAGCCTTAACAAGTAATAAAAAATGATAAAAAGAATAATCCCAATTGTCGTATTGCAATTTTTTGCTGTATTGATATTTGCTCAAACTCCTTATTCTATATCTTTCGATGGCAAAGCAGCCCCCATATCTTTAAAAGAGCTTAAATGCAATAATGCAGGCACTGCAACAGTCAGCCTGGGTGCAGGTGTACAGTCCAATGACCCGGTATATCTTTGTTTTGGCGATTCGCTTTTCATAGACCATCAAGGCGGCCAGGACCTTGCCGGAGACCCTGTACCAGCTACACCACCCGGTATTGGGTATGCATTTTATAAAAACGCGCCTACCGTACCTGGCCAGACATTAAGTGCTATCCTTTCAGATCCTTCAGTTCTAAATATTCCGCCCGCTCCGGGTGGTCTGTGGGTAGCCACCGGCAAAACTCCTTCGGGTGATATGTATTTTAAGAACAACGGTAGTCTGCAATTGCTGTTCAATGGCGGCAAACCTGTACAAATATGGTTCGCACCTATTACACTTGATGACTGGGCCAATAAAAAATTTGAAGGCACACCCGCCGGAAATTGTGTCGATGTAAATATAAATAATGCATTTCCGGTAGTTTATTTAAATAAAATCACCTACGCCAACTTTACATCTACAACCGGTATGGGGGGTAGCTTTCAAGGCACATTCATTGTAAAAGGCGGTCTTCCTGAATATCTTGGTGCACAGAATTATACCATTAATATTTACCTTAAAGCCAATCCGGCTATCAAAGGCAATATTACCTCTGGTCCTGCAAAACACGGCTCATCTGTTTCTTACAACGTTCCACAAGGTGGCACCTACGTCATCGAAATCTCAGACGGCAAAACCTGCGAATTCAAGTCTGAGGTCCAGTTTCCGGCTGTTACATATACTATTGGTCAGGGCCTTGGTTACAAAAATGATACAGTATGTATAGACATTACAGTTGATAACTGGGAAAAAGTAGTAGGACAAACACTTTATTTCTTCTATGACACAAATGTACTCGAATATGTAAGCGGCAAATTTGTAAGTGACTTCAATAATTCGACTATACTTTTTAATGAAAATACAAAAGGTGAAGTAATTAATCTTTTTGTAGCAAGTGATACAGACAATGGATATACCTTGCCCGACGGTTCCAAATTATTTGAGCTTTGCTTTAAGCTTATCGGCAATCCATTAGATTGCAGCAAGATATATATAGATGAGCTCAGCCCTACTGAAGTGCCAAACACTTCTGTTACAGACGGCAGTTTTAACTATACTGATGCACCGCAGAACTTCATCGAAGGTGAAATCTGTATTTTACCTCAAAATACTGGTCTGCAGGTGGCAACAACAGTTGTACAGCCTATCTGCAATGGCAGTACAGATGGCAGCATACAACTCGTAACGCTTGGTGGCAAGGCACCATATACATACAACTGGGTAAAAGTAGGCTCACCTGGAGTCAATGGCAATGGCAATATTCCGACACTCGGTGGTGCAGGCATCATCAACGGTCTGGCATCAGGTATTTATACCATTACTGTTACCGACAACAGTCAACCCATAGAAACTCAAACCCTTACCATACAGGTACAGCAACCTGGTGTTATTACACCTCAATTCAACATACAGCAGCCTACCTGCCATGATGCAAACGACGGTTTCATTGATGTAATACTCACCAATGGAGGCACTCAACCATACAGTTATTCTTGGAGTACCGGGCTCAACGGGCCCAATGCTACTTCGCTGTCAAACATCGGCAACGGCAGTTACAAGCTTACCATTACAGACTCTAACCAATGTACTGCAGAATTTACCAATGTGCTCAATAAGGCAGAAGTAATTGTCAGCCTCGCAAGCAAGCAGGACATAGGATGCGGCGGTACAGGTAAAGGATCCGCCACTCTGGACATCACCGGAGGTGTAGCACCTTACGATTTTCTTTGGAATGATGGCAATATTTCAGGACCTACACGAACAGATCTTGATGCCGGCAATTACAGTGTCACAGTAACCGACGTTGAGGGATGTTCGAACACTCTAAATGTTACTATCATTCAGGTATCTGGTATTACTATCACAGGATTTGATTCTGTTAGTGTAAAATGTGGTGAAGACTCAAATGGCCAGTTGACTGTTAAAACCAATATCCCAACCGGTTCTACCATAGTATCATATTCATGGAGCGGTCCATCCGCCACTACCAATACCGCTACGATTACTAATTTGAAATCTGGAAAGTATTTTGTTACCATTACTGACAATAATGGTTGTGCCGCTATTGACTCCGCAACGTTGTGGAGCCCGGCACCCATTTCACTTTTAAACAAAACCCTCGTAAGCCCTAAATGCTTTGGCGATAAAAATGGTTCGATAGCCGTACAAATGTCAGGTGGCACCCCACCATATTCATACACATGGAGTACCAATCCGGGAGTCCCTACATCACAGGCGGTTATAGCCAGTCTTGGTGCAGGCACATATTATGTATCTGTCACAGATGCCAAGAACTGTGGGCCATACATAGAAACTATTGTGCTCAACGACCCGCCAAAGATAACACTTCAGTTTCTTAACATTGCCGCACCAACGTGTGCTACAGGTACTTGTACCGGAACGGCATTTGCAGATGCTCTGTACAGCGATGGCAACCCGGGCACATTTAAGTTCGTTTGGGAATCAGCCGAAATATTTACCGGTGTGAATGCTAGTGTTGCCCTACAGCTATGCTCCGGATGGCAATCCGTAACAGTCACTGACAACAATTGTGGTATCATTGACTCAGTATTGATACCTGCCGCTCAGGAAATAGAAATCATACCGGCAGAGATAAAAAACACTACGTGCAATGGCCTGACAGACGGTTCCATCACGGTAAATCTTAACGGAGGAGTAGCGCCCTATACTTATAACTGGTCAACCGGCACTTCTACTACAAATATACTTGGTAACCTCGCACCCGGCACCTACCAGCTTACTATTACGGATGCTAAGGGATGCAGCAGTATTTCTATACCATATATCATCAATGAGCCACCTGTACTTCAAGCACAGTTAGATCCGAATATTACACACGGTATCACTTGCTCCAGTGATTCTGATGGTGAAATTCAGGTATTTTTCACCGGAGGCAACTCTGGTGTTACCACATACACCTGGAGCCCGAATGTATCCACTACCGAATACGCAGGCAATCTAGGTGCAGGTATCTACTCTGTAACTGTTACCGATGCCAAGGGTTGTACAGATTCTGTATCTTATACCATCCAGCCACCATCGCCACTCACGGCAGTCATTCCTACCCCTGAAGAACCTGAATGTAATGGTTTCCAGACCTTTGTGACAGTGACTTCAGCAGCAGGTGGCAGTGGACCGGACTATACATTCTCAGTTGACAACGGACCTGCATTACCTATTGGTCAGCTGGTATCCATTTTTGCCGGAGATCACCTGATAACGGTGTTTGATAAAAAAGGCTGCTATATTGATGAGGTAGTCAGTATAAGTGAGCCAGCACCTGTATCCGTTAACCTTGGACCGGATATAGAGGTAGAACTCGGTGACAGCATACAGTTAAACCCTCAGGGGCTACCATCAAACATGGCTACCATAACATGGACACCTGCTGAAGCATTCAACAACCCCAATACACTTAATCCGTATATTTATCCGACAGAACCAATTGAAGTAAAACTTACTATCACCGACGACAAAGGATGTATCGGTTCAGATGTACTATTTATTGATGTAGATAACAACCGCAATGTATATATTCCGAATGCATTTTCACCTGATGCTGACGGCATTAATGATGTATTCAGGGTAGGTACCGGCACCGGTGTTGTCAAAATCAATTACATGAAAATCTTCGACCGTTGGGGAGCATTGCTGTATGAAGCCAAAGATATACCTGCAGGTGACTACACTACGGGCTGGGACGGAAAAGTAAACGGACAAAGATTAAATCCATGTGTGGTAGTATATATCATTGAAGTAGAATTCCTCGATGGTGTAAAACTATTATACAGAGGCGAAATAAATATCATCCGGTAAAATATTCTTTGATCGAAACTGCATTTCTTAACTTATTCTTATGCCGGCATAGCGCCGGAATAAGAATAAGTTAAAACTTAATACACAGAAATATTTTACCCATAAATGGGTACTAACAAGCGGACGTGTCGTTAAAGAAGGTCAGTTGTTAATTTTTGTGCTTTGCCATCTGAGCAGTTTCCACCTACACTTTTGTTTTTGGTAAACGGCGGTATATTTAAGCCGTATATCAAAATCTTTCGAATCATATACTCCGTTTACTCTGACGATGCCATTTGTAAAGGTAAATTTTCCTTTTGTAAAATAGGCAGTTTGCTCTATATCCATCGTCCGGTACCGGATTTTGCCTGATGCAATATTGGCCAGATGTAGTGCCTTATCTTCTTCAACTGCATTCGAATGTATGTATAAAAGATTGTCACACAATAACTTGTCAAGCATTAGAACATCTGATTTTGTCATCATCTGCATTCGAAGCTCTTCTGGTGCAAATGCTTTCACATTGGCACTGGGCTGGCCAATAGAAGTAACTGAATGTATAAAACCAATAAAAATGAAGCAGAGTTTCATCATAATTATTCCTAATTTGGGCACAAATTTAATCCAGACCACGCATTATGAATTTTAACAGAAAGAATTCGTACAAGAAAATCCATAAAAAAATTAAAGTGAACGCTGGTTAATGAGTTTTGGAAATGGAAATGAATGTATAATGATTTGAAGTAAAGAGTCTAATTCGTTGAATGGGCTTGACAAGATTAAGCCTGTAACAATCTAAACTTTGATGACATAGGGTAAAAAACGGACGAAAATGCAACAACAGATGCATAACAACTTGGTATTAAAACTTTTAAAGCAACGCATTTTCAACATATTGAAAATACTTGTTATCGCAATAAGTATTTGCGCAATGAACGGATGTACGGCTAATATTGGAGATTCTGCAGAATTTCACTACAACCCGATTAAATTAGAACACGATACTAATTTCTCAAAAGGCGAATTGTTCCGGGTTCAGTCGGATCAACTTGAAGAAGCCTCCGGTATAGCTGCCAGTGCATACTCACCCGGGCATTATTACGTACATAATGACAGTGGCAATCCTGAAGAAATATATCTGATAGACAGTCTGGGTGCATTGAAAGTAAAAATTCTACTGAAAGGAATAAAAAACCGTGACTGGGAAGACATCTGTACAGGACCCGGGCCAGAAAAAGGGAAAAATTATATTTACCTGAGCGATATCGGCGATAACCAGTACATCCACAGAAAATACAATATCTACCGTTTTGAAGAACCCAAGATTCCGGTAGGAAAATTCCCAAAGGAATTCATTGTAAGCGATATAAGTAAATTTACCTTCAGTTATCCAGACAAAGTCAGCTACAATGCAGAAGCATTTATGACCGACAAAACAACCGGCGCATCATATATTATCACCAAGTCAAAGTACAGTTCAGTATATTCGCTTACATTGCCAGCAACACCTTTGGGCAATATTATTGCACAACACATTACAGATTTGCCTATAGCCGAAGTAACAGGTGCCGACATTTCAGCCAAAGGCGACATACTCATTAAAGATTATACCAGAGTATATTTGTGGAAGAACATTCATTCCATACCGACAGATAGCCTCATCAAGACCATACCAGTTGAATCATCTTACACAATAGAGCCTCAGGGTGAAGGAATCTGCTGGGATCTGAATGGAAAAAGCTATGTCACCATCAGCGAAGTACGGCATTTGTCCGGACAATATTTGATAAGGTATTATGGAAAATAGCTTTAGCAATAATACCATGGGAATAAAAATAAAAAAAGGCTCTCCAGAATCTGGAAAGCCTTTGGCGCATCTTCTAGGACTTGAACCTAGGACCTACGGATTAACAGTCCGCCGCTCTAACCGACTGAGCTAAAGATGCAATTGCTTCAAAAGCGATGCAAATGTATGACAATTAAAAATAATTTGCAATATTTGCAGAATCATTTTTTAAAAAAAATTTTTTATGAGCTTATTAGTTGTAGGAACAGTGGCATTTGACTCTATAAAAACGCCATTTGGAAGTGTTGAAAAAGTAATAGGTGGAGCAGCAACATACATTTCATGGGCTGCAACTTTCTATTATCGAAATGTAAAACTTGTTTCGGTCATAGGTGACGACTGGCCGGAAACTGAAATCCACCACTTGAGAGCAAGAGGAGTAGATACCGAAGGGTTACAGATAAGAAAAGGCCAGAAATCATTTTTCTGGGAAGGCAAATACAACAACGATATGAACTCGCGAGACACATTGGCCACCGACCTCAATGTTCTTGCCGACTTTGACCCCATACTACCAGAATCGTATAAAAAATCAAGGTATGTGATGCTTGGCAACCTAACGCCGGATATACAACTGAGGGTTTTAGAACAACTAACAGCAAGACCTAAGCTCATCGTAATGGACACCATGAACTATTGGATGGATGTAGCAATGCCTTCTTTGAAGAAAGTGCTGAGTAAGGTTGATTTACTTACTATCAATGACGATGAAGCACGACAGCTATCCGGAGAGCATTCTTTGGTGAAAGCTGCAAATGCTATCCTCAAAATGGGGCCGAGTTATTTGGTCATCAAAAAAGGTGAGCATGGTGCTCTACTGTTCTACCGCAATTCAATTTTCTTTGCACCTGCCCTACCTCTACAGGATGTCGTTGACCCAACCGGTGCAGGTGATACATTTGCCGGTGGATTCATCGGATACCTCGCACAATCGGACAATATTCAGTACAACTATATGAAACGTGCTATGATTTACGGTTCGGCTATGGCATCACTTTGTGTAGAAGAATTCAGTCTGCAAAAGATACAAACGCTTACGCACGATGAGATTGTTGACAGACTCAATGAATTTGTAAAACTCACAAAGTTTAATATCAAATTGAATTATGATAGTAATGATGATGAATAAAACGTCGGTATAAAAGCCAATTATACAGTTGATTACTTATTAGCCAACTGACCGCAGGCTGCATCAATATCCTTGCCTCTCGATTTGCGTACTGTTACCATAACACCGGCATTTCGCAATTTTTGAGCAAACTCATCAACCTTATCATCAGGTGCATGACCAAAGGGCGCATTCTCTATCGGGTTGTATTCGATAATGTTAATACGCGCGGGCACTTTCTTATATATTTTTATGAGATTCTCTGCATCCTCGTCCTCAAGATTAAAGTCACGCAATGCAATGTATTCAAATGTCAAACGATTGTTGGTCTTCTGCTGGAAATACCTTAAAGCCTCAATTAGCGATTTCAGGTCATTCGTTTCATTTATTGGCATGATGGTATTTCGCTTCACATCATCGGGTGCATGAAGCGAGACAGCCAGATTAAACTTCACCTCATCATCGGCCAGTTTACAGATCATCTTCGATATACCTGCAGTGCTTACTGTGATACGTCTGGGCGACATATTAAGCCCATCAGGCGATGTAATAAGACGAATACTATCTAGCACATTGCGGTAAGCTAACATAGGTTCGCCCATACCCATATATACAATGTTAGTCAAAGGCTTTCCGTATTGGTGCAGGCATTGAGTATTGACCATTACCACCTGATCGTATATTTCGGCAGGTGAAAGATTTCGTATTCGACCCATACGGCCCGTAGCACAAAAAGTACAGGCAAGAGAACACCCCACCTGACAGGATACACAAACCGTAAAACGATCATCTTCGGGCACTGGTATCAGCACAGATTCTATAAGGTAACCATCGCTCAATCTGAATCTTGACTTTATAGTACCATCCATACTAAACTGTGCTGTGTCAAGTACCAATGGGTAAAATGCAAACTGCTCTTTTAGCTTTTGAATTAAAGATTTAGGTAAATTGGTCATTTCATCGAATGATACGACCGACTTTTTCCACATCCATTCCTGAATCTGCTTTACCCTAAAAGACGGTTCATCATTAGCTGCTAAGACAGCCTTCAGTTCCTGTTCAGAAATCTTTCTTATATCAGTCAAATTACCCATTGTGTTGCAAAATTACAAACAATTTTATCATTTGGGACGTTCTGTTATGGATTCATAGGTTTATCTTTGTGCCTTTAAAGTAAAAAAAATGAAAAAAAATCTGTTTGTTGTCTGTATCTTGCTGATTTCTGTCAATTTCGCCCAAGCGCAATTGCCATTCAAACTTGGCTTTAAAGCCGGACTAAATGCTTCCAGATTCCTTGGTCCTGCCGAAACAGACAACGACGGAAATACACTCGAAAAATTCAGTAACAATACAGGCTTTCTGGTTGGTGTCAATGCCGGCTTTCCATTTAACAATATATTTGGCGCGCGAGTGGAGCTCCAATACAGTATCAACGGAGGTAGAAGACTATTCGAATCGCAAAATGCATATCAAAAGTTTACCACTATTGACTCTAAGCCAATTGTTACCACCGGCTACAAACGATATAATCTGAACACCTTCAACAGCTATATCCAATTGCCCGTGAGCTTGTATGCCAAACTCTTCAAAAAAATAGAAATATCAGCCGGCATCAGCCCTGGCTTTCTCATTTCATCAACAGGAACAGGCGAAATAAAGCATGTATTCAACGGTACTACCACTTTAAAAGACAATACACTCGTACAAGAGCTCGACTATAACTACGGGAGTGACAAAATCGGCTCCATAGCCGGCAATCCGGTAAACTTTAACCTGAACACCGAAGCCATAGCTACTCGGAGCATCTTGAATGCCTACGAAAACTTTACAGAAAAATCCGGCGGATACTATGAAAGCTTTGATCTTGGAGCCTTGCTAGGTCTTGCTTACTATTTCAACAGTTCACTTTATCTTGGCGCTAATATGTATTATGGCCTTAAAGATGTAAGTCGCGAAACATACGATATCTCATTACAAAAACTTGACGCTGGCAAATTTATCAAGCGAAATGATTTTGACCGTAATTTTGCGCTACAATTCATGCTTGGTTTCCAGTTCTAATTATAATCATCCATTCAGTGCTCATATACCAAAGCTTTCTATGGCTGCGGCTTTGTATCAAGCTTTGAATTTTATGCTCTGAACTTTTATTCTTGACTCAACTTGCCACGTGTATTTGATTGAAGATACAAGACCAAATTACCGTTCTGACCATTCATTCTCTGCTATATAAATACCTTTGAGGTATCTGACTATCAAACAATACACCGGATACTCATAGTCAATAATCTTTAAGGCTATATCAATACTCTACCATCCGAACAAAAAATAACCTGGCCTCAGTCGGTGAGTAGCACTAACACCGCTACACTACACTACACTACACTACAAGCAATGCCTGAAAATCATTACAACCAACATTCAGCCGCTAAAAGTCGCCACCAAATCACACTCTCAAAATTTAACCCGAGTTACTAACCTGAGTTACTAACCTGGGTTGCTAACCTGAGTTATTAATCTGTATTCTTAACCTAAGTTCATAAATTATGCTCCTAACCTGTGTGCTCAACTTGCGAACCCTACCTGCCTGTATAAAAAATCTGCCCATATTTTTACCTATCGGTAAATATTTGTCCTATCACATAACAGAACCTGAAGATGGATGTAAAGGGAGCAGTACACACAAAAAATCCCCAAAGGTTGTAACCTGTGGGGATGGGTTTGGTGGTTATCTCAGAAGTTTGTTAATTTTTATCTTAACATATACATGTTTCTTCTAATAAGTAACCAATACCAAGCAAATGTAATGCCAAATTTTAACATTACTTCTGCCCCATCCCACATTACAAAAACTCTGTTTATCTAAAACAAAACTCAGTCAATAATTAACCACAACTTGAAAGACTCAAAATGACATCAGTACATTCTTTTATACCCTTACCTGCCATGTCCCACAATCTTTTCTTCAAAAACAGACCGGTAATCTAATAACAAGTAAACCCTGAAACACGATTACAACTCCTGACCAAAATACTCTGAAATGATTCGTGACTCGGTATCACCGACTGCATATTTTCCACATTCTATACCTTCGAGATACTGTTTGCTAAGGCCTGTATATTTTGCAAGCTCAGCAGTTGTTAGTTGATACGACTGCCTTAACTGCTTGACCCTATATCCAACACCTTCATTGGAAGGTAACTGAAACTGTGACCTCAAAGGCAATACAAACAAAACTGCCAATAATCCAATGATAAATAACCTGATGATGCTTGACTTCTTCATAATTTAATGCTTTTTAATTGTAAAATGTTTTTATCAATGCAAATATAAAACAACTTGTATTTATAAACAAAATGTTTTTTTAATTTTTTTAAAAAATATTTTACTTCCTTCAATTTTTATCAAAAACTGAAGAAAAATCGTACTTTAGCCTTGAAAAAACACCACAACATGAAACTACTGGAAGGTAAGAATGCACTCATCACAGGAGGAAGCCGCGGAATAGGTGCTGCTATCGTTAAAAAATTTGCCGAACAAGGTGCCAATGTTGCATTTACTTATGTGTCGTCGGCAACTAAAGCCGAAGCATTGCGTGATGAACTTCGTGCCTTGGGTGTCAAAGCCGAATGCTATAAGAGTGATGCTGCCGATTTCAAACAAGCCGGAGATTTGGTAGCTGTAGTGCAGACCGACCTAGGCCCGGTGAATATTTTAATAAACAATGCAGGCATTACACGTGATACGTTGATGCTCCGGATGTCGGAACAACAATGGGATGAGGTAATACACACAAACCTCAAATCGGTATTTAACCTTACCAAACACTGCATGAAGGCGATGCTGCGCACTGGCGGCTCTATCATCAACATGTCGTCTGTAGTTGGTGTGTTTGGCAATGCCGGCCAGGCCAATTATGCAGCATCCAAAGCTGGTATCATCGGCTTTTCAAAGTCCATTGCCAAAGAAGTCGGCTCAAGAAACATCCGTACCAACGTGATTGCTCCCGGATTCATCGATACAGAAATGACCGGCGAGCTCGATGAAAAAACAAAAGAAGCTTTTCTATCAGGCATACCTATGAAGCGATACGGCACTGCTGAAGAAGTAGCAAACTTATGTGTTTTCTTAGGTTCAGACATGTCTTCTTACATCAACGGGCAGGTCATCAGCATCTGTGGCGGACTCAACGTGTAGAATATCCAATTACTTACATTGTATGACAACAAGCATACAAGAAAGTATATTTTATTTTAAAACTAAAGATCGCCTTGCTGAGGCCGGATAATTATTTCTTCTACGACTGCTGATTTACCCAGCTGGCTTGCAGCATACACCGTATCGGCAATATCCGCTGCCTGCACTAGGCGCTCTACGGGCAAATCGGCTCCTGCCCATGAATCGCTCCAGGTAGCCCCAGGCAATATTGCAGTTACTTTTATGGTTGAATCCTTGAGTTCTTCGCGCAGGCATTTTGAGAAACCAAGCAAGGCAAACTTCGATATACTATAAGCACCCCCGTTAGGGTATGCAAGAATGCTTGCTATACTGCACATATTAAATATATGCGCTGCCGGCTGCTTTTTGAGTGACGGCATCAACATCCGCGTAAAATTATAGGCACTGTACAGGTTGACTTCCATCATTTTCTCCAGTGTCCCTTCGTCGGCTGTCAGCACTTCACCCGGAAAATACACACCTGCATTGTTGACCACTACATCCACTACCGGAAACCTTGCAAGTAGATGATTAGCAAAAGCCTGCAGCTGCACTTTACTGCTGACATCCGCCCTGAATGTAAAAATTACGGATTCCGGATAATGTTCTGTCCAGTATATAGCCATTTGCTTAAGGTCTTCTTTATTTCTGGCACAAACAGCTACATGATAGCCGTTTTGTGCAAATTTTTCAGCTATCGCCCTGCCTATTCCCTTGGTTGCTCCGGTTATTGCTATTACTTTTTTCATATAACTATTAAGAAATGAATGTTGAGTAAAAATACAGAATCTGTTGATCATTTTCCAAAAAAATATACTACACAAGTCAATAGAAGTATAAATATATAGAAGATGCTTCCAAAAATAATCTAAATTTGCCAGTGAAACTTCAATCGCTGAAGAATATAAGCAAGCTGGTATGTTCAGAAATTTCTTTTTCCATTTTGGCCGTTATGTCCAAATGCTAAAACTCTCCCTTGGCAAACCGGAGAAGTTCTACATGTACTGGAACGAAATGCTGCGTATGATGAACGATATAGGCATCGGTTCGCTGGTCATTGTCATACTTATTTCAGTGTTTATCGGTGCGGTTACTGCCATACAGTTTGCCTACCAACTCGGTGGTCAACTGATACCCAAATATTACATTGGCTATGTAGTACGCGACATGACCATCATAGAACTTGCCCCTACCATCACAGGGCTTGTACTTGCCGGAAAAGTAGGCTCAAACATTGCAGCCGAAGTAGGTGCCATGCGCCAAAAGGAACACATCGATGCAATGGAGATAATGGGCGTCAACACAGCCGGTTATATTGTATTGCCAAAGATCTTGGCAGCCTTAGTCGTCATCCCGATGCTGGTAGCCATAGCAGCATTCGTAGGTATAGTAGGCGGCTACCTTTCTAGTGTACCTACCGGATGGCTTACCTCTACAGACTATGTCAAAGGACTTCACGAATTCTTTCTGCCACGCAATGTATCTATGATGTATGTCAAAGCGACAGTTTTTGCTTTCATTCTCACTTCGGTGTCGTGCTACCAAGGTTATTACGTCAAAGGTGGCAATATCGAACTCGGTGAGGCTAGCACCCGTGCTGTCGTGTACAGCAATATTCTCATTTTATTGTCAGATTATGTAATCGCAGTATTGTTGACAGGATGATAAGAGCAGAAAATATAGTTAAGGAATTCAACGGCAATCTGGTTCTCAAAGGCATCAGCGCTGAGTTTTATCCGGGCAAAACCAACCTCATCATTGGTAGAAGTGGCGCCGGCAAAACAGTTTTCCTCAAGACACTCGTAGGCCTCAACCAGCCAACTTCAGGTAAAATATGGTACGGCAATACCGACTTGTTCAGTCTTGATAAAAAAGCCTTGCGAAAAATAAGAATGGAGGTAGGTATGCTCTTCCAAGGCTCTGCCTTGTTCGATTCTTTGACTACCGAACAAAATATCCGCTTCCCGCTCGATATGTTCACCAACATGACCAAAAAAGAAAAAATCGACCGCGTCAATTATTGCCTGGCTCGTGTCAATCTCGAAAACGCCAATAACAAGTATCCTTCCGAACTGAGCGGCGGTATGCAAAAACGCGTAGGCATAGCCCGAGCCATCGTCCTGGAGCCCAAATACCTGTTCTGCGATGAACCCAACTCCGGACTCGACCCAAAAACATCCATACTCATCGACGAACTGATAAAGTCTATAACAGTAGAAAACAACATTACCACCATCATCAATACGCACGACATGAACAGTGTAATGGAGATAGGTGACAATATCGTATTCCTCCACAATGGCCTCGTCGAATGGAATGGCAACAAAAGCCAAGTACTCGGTAGCAACAACGAACTCCTACAGGAATTCATCTTTGCCTCCCCTTTCCTTCGCCGTCTGCGTGATGCAGCAAGAAAATTATAAAAAACTGCTCTCTGTATGTTATGCCTTCATCTCCGTAGCTTGAGATTTTGAAAGGCAGGATGTCATAAAACCAATAACAGAGATAAGACCGGATAACAGTAAAAATTGTTCCATGTGTTCAAGGGATTAATGTATGTTTAAAAAATATGTTTGATATGTTACTACAAAAATACGACAACATATTTAATTTACAAATATTTATTTAATTATTTTTTAAAAATATCTCATATTCATACGAATCTATATATGTTTCGGTTGTCTGTTAGCAGCTTTTAGCTAAGCAATGGTACCGTTTTGCCTACCACCGATCTACATAAATTAGAATACGGCCAAAATATTCAGCTTTTATTTTTTGGTATAATTAGGTGAAAATGTTTTATATTTGCACTTCCAATTCGATACCCACGTGGCGAAATTGGTAGACGTGCTACTTTGAGGGGGTAGTGTCCTTACGGATGTGCTGGTTCGAATCCAGTCGTGGGTACTTTTTTCGATCATCTGCTTTTTACTGATTATCTTACTTTTGGATAATTAAAGTCACGCCTCTTTTCATTTTTCTTGCATAACCCTAATATTTCTGATCGGCCCGATAAAGATCGGTCAGGAATTACAAATTATTCCTCCACCTACTCAGGTGTCTCTACGTTATAGCATTATAGAATAATATTCCTACCAACAAAAATCCAAAAAAAAATTCCTGCCGGCAATAATACGCCCACCCTTCAAGCAATCTCTTATGAAAAATATAGTCCGTCACCGGAGCCTCGATACCGGCCTGCTTTCAATTAATAAATTTATCTTCCTGCCAATTCGCAGTATTGTTGTTGATGTAATTGGATATTTTTTGAAATGATTCGTCATTGCGGATGATATGGTCGTAAAAACGGGTTTGCCATTCAAATTCAAAACCCAAACGGTGGGCGTGTTTGGTAACGGCAGATTTATAGGAACCGAATGAAGGTAGATATTGAACGGGATTTGGGGGAAATATCCGCCATTTGTTCGTTTTTATCCGGTTGTTGTAGAGATGTTGCATGCAACGTCTCTACTGAATAATCAATACTTTCATAAGGGCGTCCCCCTGGCGGGTCAGGCTATCCGGCTTACTCCGTGCCGCCTTCTATCCTTGACGCATTTCATAAAGCAAAATAAACTAACCCAGACAAGTTATACTTTCAAATAGCATGGGTTTAAAATGAGTTTTATATTGGTGGAAGTCCCAATTCCTTTAAAAATTTATTATGTGTCTCTCTTGCTTTGTTAATGTCTTTGTCAAGGTCAACGAGTTTTTTGTTTACCTCTTTCAAGTCAATTATTTCTTCGTCTAATGATGTGCTTACATAACGTGAAATATTTAAGTTGAATTCGTTTTTAACAATTTCGTCCATTGTCACTCTACGAGCGTAACGAGTTTCTTCTGTTCGGTTTCTGTATGTGTTAACTATCTTGTCAATGTTCTCAGGAAGTAAACTGTTTTGTCGTTTTCCTTTTTCAAAGTGGTCAACAGCATTGATAAACAAAACATCGTCAAATTTTTTACACTTTTTTAAAACCAAAATACAAACAGGAATACCTGTCGAGAAAAAGAGATTTGCAGGAAGTCCGATAACGGTGTCAATGTTGCCGTCCTCTAAAAGTTTCTTTCTGATTTTTTCTTCCGCTCCACTTCTGAATAAAACACCGTGAGGTAAAATGATTGCCATTGTTCCTTCTTTACTCAAGAAGTGAAAACCGTGTAATAGAAATGCAAAGTCGGCTGCTGACTTTGGTGCAAGTCCGTAACTTTTGAAACGGAAATCTTCTCCCATTGCTTCGGTTGGTTCCCAACGATAGCTGAAAGGTGGATTGGCTACAATTGCATCAAATTCTAATTTCTTGGATGGATTTATTTCATTGAGAATTTCCCAATCATTTAGTAAAGTGTCACCGTGATGAATTTCAAATTCGGTGTCTTTCACTCCATGCAAAAGCATGTTCATTCGTGCTAAGTTGTAGGTCGTGATGTTTTTCTCTTGTCCGTAAATTTTACCTATTGTTCCTTTAGCATCGGTCATTTTCTTACGAACGTTGAGCAACAACGAACCCGAACCACAGGCAAAGTCTAACACTCGTTCAATTTTTTTCTTTTCGCCTGAACTTGGGTCTTGGCTGTCAAGCGTTACAATCCCTGAAAGGATGTCTGAAATTCTTTGCGGGGTATAAAATTCTCCTGCTTTTTGCCCAGAGCCTGCGGCAAACTTTCCAATCAAAAATTCGTAAGCATCACCTAAGTAATCAACATTATCGCCTTTGTCAAATGCTTTTATGCCTTCCGCAATGGTTTGAATAATGTTGCAGAGTTTTTTATTTCGTTCTTCGTAGTTCTTGCCGAGTTTATCAGAATCCAAATTGATTTCGGAAAACAAGCCCTGAAAGGTGCTTTCAAAAGATTCGTTTTCTATGTATTTAAAACCATCTTGCAACGTGCGAAGCAATTCTTTGCTTTGAGTTTTAGCCAATTCCGCAATGCTGTTCCATAAATGCGATGGCTCAATTACATAGTGAACCTTTCTTCGCATTTGCTTTTCAAATTCCTTTACATCAGCTTCGTTTTGCTCATACCAAACGGAAAGCGGAGTTCGCTTGTCGGTGTCTTTTAGAGCAGGGTAATCTTTCCCCAATTCCTTTTTTGCTGCTGCTTCGTAGTTGTCGCTTAAATAACGTAAGAACAAAAACGAAAGCATATAATCACGAAACTGGTCAGCGTTCATTGCTCCACGCAATTCGTCTGCGATTTTCCAAAGTGTATTGCCTAATTGTGTTTGATTATTTTCTGTCATGCTGTTGCTGTCTCCATTTAATTTGTGATAATGGGCGTTAGCCCATTTATCTTCGTAGAAATTGTAACATTGAATGAGGGGCGTTAGCCCTGGAATCTTTCCTATTCATAAAAATCAAATACATATTTTTCATCGTAATCAATTTCAAATTTTTGTAAAAGCAGCAGGTATTCATCTTTGAATGATTGCTTTTTATGATGCTCGGGCTGATTCAAAACATATTTCACCACATTGTCTATGTGTGATTTTGAATAGCTGAACGCTCCGTAGCCATCTTGCCATGAAAATTTACCTGATACATATTTTTTTTTATTGAGCCATTTGGATGACCCTGATTTTACCTGTTCCATTAGTTTAGCGGGGGCCATGGCTGGGTGCATACCCACAAACAAATGCGTATGGTCTGGATTGCAATAAATGGCGTAGGTTTTACATTTATGGTTGGTCACTATGCCACACATTACTTTTTCTAATTCATCCCGGAATGATTCCTTGACGAGATTTTCTCTTCCTTTGACGGAAAACACAAACTGAATATATAATTGCGTATAGGTATTTGCCATTGTAAGGTGTCAGGGCTACGCCCCTTTGTGTTTATTATTATTTTTCATGCTACGAAGATTTTGGAGCTAACGCTCCGTTTTATTTTCATTTCATTCATGCTGTTACTTCATTTATATTAGGAAACAACCCTTGCAATAAGCCTTTCTTGTGAAATTGCAGCGCTTCTATTTTTTGATTTTGTGCGTTCATTAAATCGTCAATTGACGAAAGTGTATCAGCAATTTTTTCTTGTTCTTTGGGTTTAGGAATATGAATTTTGATTTTATAAATATTTGTTTTTGATAAACTTGGAACACCACCTGCTTCATTGTGATTTCTCCAATTTATGTTTTGAAAAACATAAAAGATATATTTTGGTAGACACTCTTTGAAAGAATGAGTATAAAATAGTGTATCAACTGTCCAAAACTTCCCATTCAAAAACATAGGTTTGTCAATAGTTCCCTTTCTTCCTATACAGACACTTTCTCCATCGTAGAGAAATTCATTTACTGAAAGCATATAGCCGCCAGAGCCATAAACGGGTATATTTCCGCTTTCTAAATGTTTATAATCTCTTCCATTTCCTATTTCAAATAATTCCTCAAAACTCTTTTCTTCCCACTCCCCACTATTCTCAAACTCCTTAAACCGAAATTTAGGAACGGTTTCACCTGCTTGCGGCAACAGGTTTTGCAATAAGCCTTTTTTGTGGTCTTTCAGCACCTCCAGCTTTTGGCTCTCGGCTGTGATAACTTCATCTAAGGACGAAAGGCAAGCAGCAATTTTTTTTTGTTCGTTTGGAGAAGGAACTAAAACGGGTATACTCATAAAAACAGAATCAGTTATACTCATCCTGTCAAAACGGGCGCCAGTATTTGAGACCTTCCTTATTGCATTAAACCAATGCCTCGTTTTAAAATAATACTCGTAGAATTCATTGTTTTTGTCAACAAAACGAAACACGGTATACAAAGGAGACATTGCTCCAGATTTGCCAGTTTTATTTTTCGAGATTGGTCCAACAGGTGCAATATTGGAAATTCGTGGATTATAAACGTAATCCCCATCTTTTACAACATAATAGTTTTCTAAACTAGCTTTATCAGCAATGTCTTTGTCAAAAAAATCACGCTGATCAACTATACCATCAACAGCAGAATTTGTAAAAACATTTTTGATTTCTCCATCCGAATTTTTTTCAGTGATTCTATTTGAGATATTGCCTAGCGGTTTTTCATCCCATTCATTACTGTTAATAAATTCAGGAAAGCGAAGTTTCGGTATTAATTTATTTTCGTTGTTCTTACTCATACGCTTTCAGTCCTGATATTTCTCGCCCTTCGGCTTTCTTTTTTAAAATAGGTGTCAATTCGTCCATCAATGCTAATTCTCTTTTGGTGCGTTCTTTCCAACCCAAATCCAAAGGCTCAAATAGTTCACTTAGTTTGTCGGCATCAAAAATCATTCGGCTAATGATGGCATCTGTAAATTGCTGCAAAGCGGAAATCTCCAAGCCATTATTGGTTGCTATTTCCGCTAATCGTTTGGCAATTTTTGCTTCCTTAAAGTTTTGATAGCCGTCTTTTATTTCATGCTCGTTCAGCGCTTTGCCAACTTCCAATGTTTTGATGTAGTCAATGATATCTTCCCGTTCTTCCATCAGGTTGGCACTACTGCTCAATACACCAATGAGTTGGTCACGGGTCATTTTCTGCTTTTTCGGTGTGCCTTGTGTGTATTTGGCAATCAGGTTCATGATGTAATCATAATCCACCACCGAAGAAGCAAACAACACAAATTCAAAATCCAATTGCTGAATGTTTTCAGGTGCTTTGTCGCCTTCTTTTTGCTGAATTTCTTTGAGTTGCTTGGCAATTTCCAAATACGAACTGCGGAATGAACGCAATTGCTCTTCGGGCATCAGTTCGTCTATCTTGGCTTTCTGCTCTTCGTTTAAATCGGTGTATTGGTCAAGCTGTGTTTTCAGACGTTGCACTTCTTTAAAGCGGTTGATAAACTCCACACGGGCAGCATCGCCTTTGATGTTGTAAACCTCTTGCGGTTCTGCTACCATGTTTTTGTCTTCCATCCACTTTTCCATTGCCTTTACTGCCTCTTGATATTTTTCAATCACTTTTGGAGCTGGGTCAACCAACCAAATTTCTTTGGCTCGTCCTGTATCTTCTCCGCTGAACAGGGCAATGGCTCTGTCCACTTCGACTTGTTGTTGCCTAAAGTCTAAAATGTTTCCGTAAGGTTTGGTATCATTTAAAATACGGTTGGTTCGGCTAAAAGCCTGAATCAATCCGTGAAATTTCAGGTTCTTGTCCACATACAAAGTGTTCAGGTATTTACTGTCAAAGCCAGTAAGCAACATGTCCACCACAATCACCAAATCAATTTTGTTCTTGTGCGGATAGTCGGCATTGCTGAACTTCTGAAATTTGATGCGTTGCTGAACATCTTGGTAATACAAGTCAAATTCGGTGATTTTATGGTTTGAGCCATATTGTTTGTTGTAATCGCTGATAATGGCTTCCAATGCCTTTTTCTTCTTTTCAGGTTCAACGTTGTTGTCGGCTTTCTCTTGTTGTAAATCTTCCTGCAACTGCTGAACATCTTTGTTGCCTTCGGCAGGCGGAGAAAATACACAAGCAATATTTAAAGAAATGAAGTTTTCATCTTCTTTGGCTTTGCTTGCCTGAATTTCTTTGAATAGTTCGTAGTATTCAATAGCATCATTGATAGAAGCCGTTGCCAACAAAGCATTGAAACGTTTGCTGTGTGTTGCAGCATCATGTTTTTTCAGGATAGCATTTACAACCGCTTTTTTATGGTCAGTGCTTCCAACAGTTACATTTTTTTCGGGCTTGAAATAGTCAATATGAAAACGCAACACGTTTCTATCTTCTATTGCATGAGTGATAGTGTAGTTGTGTAAAGGATTTTGGAAAATGTCTTTTGTAGTTACATAAGAACCAACCGTTCCGTCAATTTGCTTGTAGGTTGCGTTATCATCAAAAATGGGAGTTCCTGTAAAACCAAATAGCTGTGCTTTCGGGAAAAACTCCTTAATGGCTTTGTGATTTTCTCCAAACTGTGAACGGTGGCACTCGTCAAAAATGAAAACGATGCGTTTGTCGCTTAGTGCTTGTAAGCGTTCTTTGTAGTTGTTCTTGTTATTTGGGTCTAAAGCCAAACCTAATTTTTGAATGGTCGTAACAATTACTTTGTTCGCATAATCTTCCGAGAGCATTCGCCTTACTAAAGTTTCTGTGTTGGTGTTTTCCTCAACACATCCTTCCTGAAACTTGTTGAACTCCTCACGGGTTTGTCGGTCAAGGTCTTTACGGTCAACCACAAACAAACATTTTTCAATATTCGGATTGTCCTTGAGCAGGGTAGATGCTTTGAAAGAAGTTAGCGTTTTTCCGCTTCCTGTGGTGTGCCAAATGAAGCCGTTGCCTTTATGTTCTTGAATAGAATTTACAATTGCCTTCACCGCATAAATCTGATATGGTCGCATGACCATCAATTTTTGTTCGCTTGCCACCAATACCATGTATTTGCTTATCTTTTCGCCAAGCGTGCATTTGCTCAAAAACTTTTCTGAAAAGTCGTCTAAGTGAGTGATTTTTTTGTTGTCCTCACTGGCATATTGGTAAATGGGCAAAAACTGTTCGTCTGCATTAAAACTGAAATGAGCAGAGTTGTTATTGGCAAAATAATAAGTGTTTGAACGGTTGCTCACAATAAATATTTGCATAAAGCAAAGCAATGAGTTTGTGTAGCCGTTTCCTGGGTCGCTTTTGTAGTCCACAATTTGTTGCATGGCTTTTCGTGGGCTAACCTCCAAACTTTTCAATTCAATTTGCACAACGGGAATTCCGTTAATCAGCAAAATCACATCATAACGATGATGGCTGTTGCTTGTGTTGATGCGTAATTGATTGATTACTTCAAATTCGTTTTTGCACCAGTCTTTGATGTTTACCAAAGTATAATGCAATGGCGTTCCGTCCTCACGGGTAAAGGTGTTGATTTCTCTAATTCGTTTTGAAGATGCAAAAACGTCTGGATTTATTATTTCCTTAAAAAGTCTTTCAAATTCTGAATCAGTCAAGTTCACACGATTCAAGGCTTGAAACTTCTCACGGAAGTTCTTTTCAAGCGAAGCCTTATCCCGAATGTCTGCTCTGTAAGTGTATTTCAGGTCAGTCAATTTGGCTATTAAACTATCTTCTATTTGTTGCTCTTTAATCATCTAAAATTTATATTGGACAAAGTTACTTTTTTATTCATGTTAATCTGTTTGTGCATTGGTAAAAATTGCTGATTTGGTTTTACGCACGGTATCATTATTTTTAAGCCAGATAGCTGCTGTCTATTCAAGCAAACTGTATCTTTATCAAGAGTAACATTTACTTCAATTCGATTATCTTCGGACTAATGTATTTCAATGCTGTTTTGTGGGTATTCCGGTGCAAAGGGTGCCATAAATTTTCGATATTTATCAGTGATGTTTTGGAACTATTTTGGCGAGAAAACCAAAATGACAAACCGACTAATATCATTGAGCAAAGTAAAGGGTATTTTTAACCCAGATAAAGCGTTAGGCATTTAAACAAACGTGGTCCGTACAATAGATGCATGAAAAAGTGATAAAAGCATAGTGGACACTGGTTTTTGAGCATTCGAAATGGATATTGAAGTAATAATTATTTGCAGTAAAGAGTCTAATGCATAATCCGGGGTTAACTTAGCTCTCCTCTATAGTAGTGATATGCGTATTCTATGGTAAAAAC